>Ga0182740_1000119_pt1 | contig 125899 bp, 120 predicted proteins | sample eDN5th37CKraftBY_FD_128872 | JGI IMG/M metagenome (GOLD analysis project Ga0182740, IMG submission 128872) | Enriched backyard soil microbial communities from Emeryville, California, USA - eDNA 5th pass 37_C Kraft BY (version 2) (version 2) | ecosystem: Environmental > Terrestrial > Soil >... | reverse complement strand
GGACAATTGAGCGATGATCCCTTCATCAGCCTGCCAGCAGTAGCAGCACGCTGACCAACCCGGCCAAGCCGGACAGCACGGCGACCAATGCCGTCAGTTACACCACGCGGTGGGACACCATCCGACCAAATCCTGGTCGATTGTTGCTGTTCCTGCCCAAGTGGTCCTCCGAGGCTCTAATGGCGACTGACCTTGAACAACTAATCGTTGCGGTTGAAGCTCGCGCGATAGCACTTGGGCGCGCGCTACGTCCCAGAGCGAACTCGTTCAGAATTCGTGAGAGCTTCCCCAAGCCGTCCCACCGACTCCTTCAGAGCTCCCTCCGCCGCTTGCACCAACGCCGCTGCACCACCCTCGCAGAAGCCCCCCGCGTCTCCCTGTGCGTTCCCATCGCCTGCAACCGTCGAGCCCAATAGACGACCGTGGCGCCCATCAACCGTGATGGAGGCTACCAGTTCGACGTCCGTCTCCATACCCGCTACCCAGAAGCCAGGGACGACCCGCAAGCGAGCATTGAGTTCCTCTCCGCGCACGATGATCATGCCTCTCGCTCCGCGACCCGCCAGCTCAGCGCGATCAACTGGAGCGTTAACGAGTTCCAATTGCTCCACAAGCGTCTCGAATGTTTTTCGCACAGACCCTGCAAAGCCGGATCTGAGGTCGAGTGGATAGGTGTGGGCAGCACAATTGAAGTCGGACGGCTTCACTGACCGTACCAGTGCGCCGCCATCCACATAGAGTAGATATTTTCCAGGCAATTTATCGCCATAGGAAGAATAGACGTTATACGCTCCTACAGCCATTGGCTGCGCGTTGTATGCACATCCAGCAAGGAATAATGCAAACCCAAGTACAACGGCGTGATGTTTCACGAATTGCCTCCCCAAGTCCCGGTGGCAATTCAAGCCCGTCCATGACTGATCTGTCTACTCCCAAACGGTAGACCGCACACTGCAGAGAAACAGAGTGAGGTATGATCCGCTTGATGGCCGCAAATGAGCGGTGCGACCAACCAGAGAGATAGCCTGCGCCGCTAAGCTATTCCCATCGTCTCTGTCTCCTCATCGATCGCGAGCATCGTGCCCAATAGTTCCGCGCCGATCAGGAACTCGCGAACAGCGACATACGCGGCAAAATCCAAATCCCGACCCAGCATGTTTGCTAAGCGGCTCAAGGCAATCAGTTCCGTGTCGGATAGTGAGACAGTGACATACATGGTGGCTTCCTGGACAAATTCATCGGGTATTCTGCCTCGTGCGTGAGGAAGCGCAATCACCCGGGTGAGTTACGGAAGGTAAGACGCGGCTACTTCTTCTTCCCTTGCAGCCTGGTCCCGCACCAGGGGCAGAAGTGAATTGGGAAGCCACCTTCGTCTATGACTTCGCCATCGTCCGCGAGTGGCAGCATGTAGAATGAATTCTGGTCGCCCACAGTGACGTCAGAAACGAAAACGAACCTGTATCATCGACGGCTGCCACAAACAGATCGCAGCAGGCGGGCTTCTCATCCCAATCGAAGTTTCCTCCGACGTGGTCCTTAGGTGGAATACAATCGCTCATGTTTTTCTCCGCTCTTGTGCAGTGAAGCGGAGAAGGCCAACGGTACCGACGTAGGAACAGCTGCCGCGAGCCCAGAGGGCCTTCCCGCCCAACCGAGCCTTAAGCCCCCACTTCAGGATCGGCATCCCCAAGCGACTCCCTTCAGGCCCGCAGCGAATAATCGTTAGCATCTTCTTCATTAGATGGAAGAGGATCTTTGCTGGGGGGAAGGAATAGTGCCCTGCGCCTACGTTGCCTGAGGGCGCAGGGCTGCCGGTGGGGACTTTAGCTGGGCATACTGTTCACCGACCATATCAGAGTTTACCTAACCAGGTTGACGCTGGGTAAATTTCACAGGTCGCTTAAGAAAAGCATGCCCTGCACCAAGGGGTCGAGGGGGAGGTGCAGGGCAGTCAGAGGATTTTGGGTATCGTTCACTGACGGTCGCGAGAGTTACCGAAAGGTTAACAGGTTAGGAAGTGCCCGTTTGGTAGGCGGGGCCTGCTAATCCGAGATTGACGGATTTGGGAATTTGTTCCTATTCCATTCTCATGCGCCGGGTATGGAAAGACATTGATGAACTGCTGGAAGCGCTGGCGAGGCGGGCCATCGCAGGGCGGCAAGTCACGCTGTCGCCGGAGACAGTGGCGCTGCTGGTCAACACGCTTCGCGATGCTACGGCTCCTGCGAAACCCAAGCACAAGCTGGATGTCGATCTCTACGCGAGCGGAAGCACAATCTATCGCTTAACGGCTGCGGGCGAGGACGAGGAGATCGTGGGCTGGGCGCGGAACGCTCTCGTTGCGCGTGCTGCGCTGGAAGAGCTTATGCGCCGCTATCCGGAGGCCCGGTTTATGCAGCGGCGGCGTTCGTGGGTTGAGTGGAAGAGCTGATGATCAACTCGCTGACTATGGTGCCCTGCCTCCAGGTGGCTGGGCGGAGGCAGGGCGGTCAGGTGATCTTTGGCATCGATCACTGAGGGTCTAGAGAGACAACGAAAGTTCCCAGTCTAGGAAGTGCCGTTTGGTAGTATACTTCTGGATTTCCACAGGCGACGCGGATGCGAAATCGTTCCCATTCCGTTCTGGTGCCCGACGAATACCTCGAACGGGGCTTGCAGCCGTTCATGTTATCCGGAGCCCTGCTCAACGGATCGCTCTTTGAGGATCGGTTGCGTCGGCTGCTCGCCGGCCAGGTGGTATGAGCCGTGCGACATGGTCAAGCTGTTCGGAAACATCCCCGCGCTTAATGGGGGGGGGTGAGAAAATGAAATGCGAGAGCTGTGGCGGGCGTCCCTACGACGGCGTCCGGTCGGTGACGGCCGAAGAGAGGCAGCAGATCAAGATCCGCCGCCTTGATCGCATTTGCTGGCTGCGTCGGGTGCACTGGAGGTACGAGTGAGATTACCTATGCTCAAGGAGGCGTGCTTCCGTGCGCAGCGTGATCCGCAGCTGCTGCGCGCAGCTACTTAGCCGCGTCTCTAATGGCATCGATCGTCGCTCTCGTCGTCTCTACAAACGCGCGAAGCGTGGGGACGAGTGGGCGCATTTCGCCGCGCGACCCCACGGCGAAAATTATATCAACGGGCACGTCCAACTCGCGTTCGAACACCGGACGCACTAACAAACCAGCCTTCCTGCGTTGCGTCCAACTCATAGGGCGCCTCCGCCACGTAACATCGCGGGAATTCATTCCGAAAGCACAGTCGACGAAAGAACGAGGAAAATCCTCAACCTGATCACGAATAGTGTCAGAAGATAGTCGCTTAAAGTCTCCAGTGGGGATGGGGAAGCGGTGCTTGTCGAGGTTATCAAGTTGATGAATGAGGAAAAGAAGTTCGTTCCCGCCCTCGCCGCCAAAGGGCTTTAACTCGACGAATGCTTGGTAAAATCGATCTGAAACCCTAACCGCAAATCGCTCCCTGAGGCATTGATCCAGTCGCTCTGCGGTTTCACAGAAGGGGAATTGGACCCGCCTTGCTTCCTTCTCGTTCTGTATGTGCGGGGATACGATCTGCCAATACGCGTGGTCAAGGGAAGATCGCAGGTTGTGAACGATATCGGCAACGATATTCGCTGCCTCCGCAGCAACGGCTTCGTCACGCTTGGCATAAGTCGCACACTCGCCAGTCTTTGCATTAGTTTCAAAGACGTAGGTAAAGGGCCGGTGTCTACCGAAGAACTCCTCCAGATCTGCGATATGTTTCTCCGCCCTGTCGGTTTTTAGTATTGCGCTGTCTCTCGTCCGCATCTCCCCCCCCCAAAAAAAGCATCCCATAATAGTTGCATTTCTAAGAGCTTCATTAGAGCAAGGCAACTTTTGCGAGAGTAGGGCGCCACTAGCACCTACAGTCGCTGTGTTATGTTGCGCTTCATGTCGCATCGGGCTGCCGCGCCACTGAAGAACAAGGCGTGAACCTATTGCTACCATTTTGCTACCGAACTCGGTAGCACGAACCGGTTTAGCTCAGGATGAAGGCGGACTGTAGATCGCGAAAAGCCTTGCCATCAAAGGCTTGCCGGGGACGGGCGGGGATGGTGACGGACGCTGATAAGCGAATTTCAAGACCGGTGCCTTAAACCGCTCGGCCACCCTTCCAGCACTGGCTTCGCACGCGACGTTGCAGTCGGCGAATGCCCGTGTGCTCCGGCATTACAGCGCATGCATTCGCCGCGTCAACCTGTTCTGAGAGGGGCGTAGCGATGAGATCGGGCAGAGCCCGAAGGAAACCCCGCAATTTCCCACAACGGCTGACGCGCATCCTGCAGATGAGCCGCAATAACCGTTGACGTCGGCGCGCAAACGCATGAGAAACGGCGACGTTGCGGACGTGGCGAAACTGGTAGACGCAGCGGACTTAAAATCCGCCGCCTTTTGGCTTACGGGTTCGACCCCCGTCGTCCGCACCAGCCGCTGATCAGCGCTCCCCGCCCACTGCAATATTGATCACTTCAAAGGGGGTCGTGATGACGATCTCTGCCGCCGAGCCAAGCGTGCGGCCCACGCCCCGTGTCAGGCGGCCGATGCTCCGGGAGATCTGGTCGCCGCTGCCGCCGAAGTCGTCCCCGGCGTTGAGCCGTTCGCCGAGCAGCTGGATCAGGAGCGGGTTGTCTGCAAAGCGCGCATGGTTGAACGAATCGCCGCTTGAGAGCGACGAGACATCGACCGTGATTATGCCGAGTTCAGCCAGCGCCTTGTCGTCGCCGTAGTCGCCGACGCGGGGCCTGCTGCCGGCGATGATCGATGAGACCAGCAGCGCGCGGTCGTCGCGCGAGACCATGACGATGAACGGCCGCTCCGGCTTGCCGATGCGGCGCAGCTGGCTCTTGAACACGTCGACGTCGATGTCGGGCGAGGCGAGCACCACGTCGCCGAGGCCGAGCGCCGACTGCTTTTCGCCGGAAATGGCAAACTGGCGCAGGGCTTCCATCGTCAGCCAGTTGCCCATCGAGTGCGCGACAACGTCGATGCGCGTTGCGCCCGCGTCCCTCAGCGTGCGCAGCGTCCGCTCCAACCCGTCGCGCGCCATGGTCGCGGAATTGTTGTCGTAGATGTAGTCCACGGTGCGGCCGGTCGAGGCCCAGGAGAACAGGACGGGTGTGCCCTTGTAACCGGAGTCGTGGATGATCTGGGCGGCGCGGTAGACGGAGTCGTCGAACAGCGTGCGGTAGCCGTGGATGAAGATCAGCGCGCGCCCCTGCGTCTGCTTCAGCCGTTTCTTCAGTTCTGCCTTGAACGCGTCGCCGTCGCGATAAACCGCAACTTCGCTTGGCGCGAAGTGCTTGGCCGCGTCGCGCTTTTGGCCCGATCCCGGCTGTTCGACTTTGCCAGCCTGGTGGACCGCTGGGATCGTGACGTTGACGCGGGCGTAGGAAAGGTCGTCGGCGCGCGAGCCGTCGAACACGTCGGCCGGGTTCGCCGCCTTTCCGCGCGAGGTCGCGATCAGGATCGAGTGTTCGGCGGCGATCGCCTTTTCCTCCGCCGGGATCGCATCGTAAAGGCTGTGCGACTGCGCGGCGCAACCGGCCAGCCCCAGCGACAGAACCATGACAAGGACGATACGCGACTTCAGGCCGAACTCGAGAAACATGCAGACGGATCCGGTACGCAAGCTGGTGACAGTTCTACCGCAAGGCGATATTCGAGGTTCATCAATACTGAGCTGCGGCTATTAGACAACCCGTCTCGGCAAGGCCAGAGGCGCAGGATCAACAAGAGGAAGTCATGACCGGCTTTGAATCGAGCGTGGCGCGCGCTGGCGCGGCGATGCGCGAGCTTTTCCCGGAGACGCCGCTGCAGGAGAACGTCTACCTCTCGCGCAAGACCGGCGCCCGCGTCTTCCTCAAGCGTGAGGACCTGTCGCCGGTGCGCTCCTACAAGATCCGCGGCGCCTTCAACTTCTTCCGCAAGCGAGTCAGCGAAGGCGAGGGCGCAGACCTCTTCGTCTGCGCCTCGGCCGGCAACCATGCTCAAGGCTTTGCCTATGTCTGTCGCCACCTGCAGAAGAAGGGTGTCGTCTTCATGCCGGTGACCACACCGCAGCAGAAGATCGACAAGACGAAGATGTTCGGCGGCGGTCAGGTGGAAATCCGGCTGGTCGGCGACTTCTTCGACGACTGCTATGCCGCCGCGCGCGCGTTTGCAGAGGAAGCCAGCGGCGTCATGGTGCCGCCCTTCGACGACAAGGACATTATCGAGGGCCAGGCGACCGCCGCGCAGGAGATTCTGGAGCAACTGCCGGAAGGCGTGAAGCCCGATATCGTCATCCTGCCGGTCGGCGGCGGTGGCCTGTCTGCAGGCATTACCCGATATCTGGAAGCGAAGGGTGTGCAGCCGCGCTTCGTCTTTGCCGAGCCGGCGGGCGCGGGGAGCCTGCATCGTAGCCTGGAGGTCGGGCGTCGCGTAAAACTGCAGACGGTCGACAACTTCGTCGACGGCGCGGCCGTGGCCGAGATCGGCAGCGAGAACTTCAAACACCTGAAGGCCTTCAGTCCCGACGACGTCAAGCTGGTGCCGGAGAACCGGCTCTGCGCAACGATGATCGAGATACTCAACGTCGAGGGCATTGTGCTCGAGCCCGCGGGCGCACTGTCGATCGACGCGATGAAGGACATCCCGCGCAAGGAGCTGCAGGGCAAGGTCGTCGTCGCCGTCGTCACGGGTGGCAATTTCGACTTTGAGCGCCTGCCGGATGTGAAGGAGCGGGCGCTGCGGTTCGAGGGGCTGAAGAAATATTTCATGTTCCGCTTCCCGCAGCGGCCCGGCGCATTGCGCGACTTCCTCAATCTTCTCGGGCCCGAAGACGACATCACGCGCTTCGAGTATCTGAAGAAGTCGGCGCGCAATTTCGGCTCAGTCCTGATCGGCATCGAGACCAAAGATCCCAAGCAATTCAAGGTGCTGTTGAAGCGTTTTGATGAAGCCGGCTGGACATATCGCGACATCACCGACGACCCGATGATGGCGGAATTCATCATCTAGCGACGGTTGTATCTGCTGCGCTGCACAAGAAAGGGTTTGCTATTCTTCGCAAACTCCCCCATATCCGGCCTCACGAGGCGCATGGGCCGGTTGATCCGGCTTTCCTGAGGGACTGGTTGCGCATCTGTCCGAAGCTGGGTCAGCGATGACTCGCAACGGGCGAGCCCCGCGGCAATGACGCTGCGGGCACGACAGCGCAGCCGAGCGAACCGGAACGTGTTCGCCGCCTTGTCGTCCAAAAAAAGTTACGGCCGTGGCAGGTTGCGCCGCGCCGGTGTTGTTTGCAGCGCGAGCCCACGTGGCCGGCTGCATGAAAGAGATGAATTTGAAAAACGAAATGACTACCGCTGTTGCTCAGGCGACCGAAGGCTTTGGCGCGCTCGGCATTGAAGGCGCGCTGCTGAAGGCAACGCACGCTGCCGGCTTTACTGATCCCAAGCCGATCCAGGTCCAGGCCATCCCGGCGCAGCTTGAGGGCCGCGACATCCTTGGCATTGCCCAGACGGGCTCCGGCAAGACGGCGGCGTTCAGCCTGCCGATTCTCGCGAAGATCGTCGGCCTCGGCACCAAGCGCTCGCCGCGCACCGCGCGTGCTCTGGTTCTCGCACCGACCCGCGAGCTCGCCGTCCAGATCGAGGAGACGATCCGTATCCTCTCCAAGGGCCTGCACATTTCTACCGCGCTCGTCCTCGGCGGGGTGTCGCGCCACACCCAGGTCAAGAAGATGCTTCCGGGCGTCGACGTGCTGATCGCGACGCCGGGCCGCCTCACGGACCTCGTCCGCGAGAAGGAAATCAGCCTCGCCGAGACGCGCTGGCTGGTCCTCGATGAGGCCGACCGGATGCTCGACATGGGCTTCATCAACGACGTGCGCCGCATCGCCCGCGCGATCCACAAGGATCGCCAGACGGCCCTGTTTTCCGCGACCATGCCGGCCGAAATCGAGAAGCTCGCCCGCGAGCTGCTGAACGATCCGGTTCGCGTCGAGGTCGCGCCGCAGGGCACCACCGCCGGCGAGATCAAGCAGAGCGTCATCCTCGCGCGCACCAAGCAGAAGCGTGTGATCCTGTCGAAGATGCTCGCCGACGAGGCGATGAAGTCGGTGATCGTTTTTACCCGCACAAAACACGGCGCCGACCGCGTGGCGCGTGACCTCGATCGCGACGGCTTCGAGGCTGCGGTCATCCACGGCAACAAGTCGCAGAACGCCCGCCAGAAGGCGCTGAACTCGTTTCGCGATGGTTCGGTGCGCATTCTGGTTGCGACCGACATCGCCGCGCGTGGCATCGACGTGCCGGGCATCACCCACGTCGTCAACTTCGACCTGCCCGACGAGGCGGAGAGCTACGTCCACCGCATCGGCCGCACTGGCCGCAATGGCGCCGATGGCATCGCCATCACGCTGTGCGATCCGACCGAGAACTCGAAGCTGCGTCAGGTGGAAAAGATCATACGCATGAAGCTCGATGTCGCGGAATCCTATCTCGATCAGCCGGATCCGGCACCGGCACCGCGTCAGCCGCGCACGGAGGTCAAGCATCCGGAGGCCGCCAACGACGACGTCCAGCACAGGCGGACCCGCAACGGCCCCTACCGGAACGGCCCGAAGGCCGGCAACAAGCCAAAGCGCTTTGGCGGCAAGCCGAACAAGAATGGCGGCGCCCCTCAGGAAGGCGAGCGTCCGGTTGCGGCGAAGCCAAATGCGGGCAAGCCGTTCCGCTCGCGTCGTCGTGGCCAGGGTGGTCGTCGGGCTGCAGCCTGATCCGCTTCAGCATTGGGCCAGTATTGCTGGCCCAATTGCGCCGGCCAGTCCCATGCTTTACGCGTTGCCCCTGACTGTGGAGGACATGGAGGGGGAATCGCATGGCAGGACTGGCTGCGCTGGCGATTGGATACGTTCTGTCGCAATTCTATCGCTCGTTTCTGGCCGTCCTGACGCCGTCGCTCTCGGCTGATCTCGGCGCCAGCAACGCCGAGCTTTCGCTCGCGTCCGGCGCCTGGTTCATTTCCTTCGCACTGTCGCAGTTCGTGGTCGGCGTCTGCCTTGACCGCTACGGCCCCAAGCGCACCGCTGCGGCGCTGATGGGCGTGTGCGGCGGTGGCGGTGCGCTGCTGTTCTCCTTTGCGACCTCGCCCTGGATGATCACCGTCGCCATGGTGCTGATCGGCATGGGCTGCTCGCCGGTGCTGATGGCCTCCGTCTACATCTTCGCCCGCACCTGGTCGCCCAAGCACATGGCGGTGCTGATCTCGTCCTTCGTCGGCTTTGGCTCGCTCGGTAACGTGGTCGGTGCGTCGCCGCTGGCGGCCGCTGCGGATGCCTGGGGCTGGCGTGCGGTGATGATGGGGCTCGGCATCCTGACGATCGCCGTGGCGGTCGCCATCATCCTCTTCGTCAGCGATCCCAAGCGCGACGGGCATGCTGCGGAAGACAACGGCTTTGCCGGCTACATTGATCTTTTCCGCATTCGCGCCCTGTGGGCGATCTTCCCGCTGATGGGCCTCAACTACGTGGCGGCCGCCGGCATCCGCGGTCTGTGGGCTGGCCCCTTCCTGTCTGAGGTGCATGGCGCCGACACGATGCTGATCGGTCAGGTGACGCTCTTCATGGCGATCGCGATGGTCGTCGGCAGCTTTGCCTATGGCCCGCTCGACGCGCTATTCGGCACACGCAAGTGGGTTGCCTTCGTTGGCAACACGATCGGACTCGTGGCGCTCGCATTCCTTGCCATGCAGCCGCTGGCGGACCTCACGACCATCACGGTGCTTCTCGTCATCATCGGCTTGACCGGCTCGGGCTTCGGCCTGCTGATGGCGCACGGACGCGCCTTTGTGCCGGCGCATCTCACGGGCCGCGGCGTCACGCTCCTAAACTTTTTTGCGATTGGCGTGGTGGGCGTCGTGCAGTTCGCGTCTGGCGCGGTGGCAACAGCCGCCGCGGTCGAGGGCGAGCCTGCAGCGACCTATTCCGTGCTGTTCTGGTTCTACGTGGCGCTGCTGGCGATCGCGCTCGTCATCTACCTGTTCGCGCGCGATGCGAGGCCAGAGAAGAAGGCTAGCGCCTGACCTTGCGCCGGCTGAGCCGGTGCCGGTCCCATCCGGTGATGCGCCGGATGAGGGCGTGAGCGGCATCGATCGGCAGGAGACGCATTGCCTTCATCAGCCAGACGAGTCGGCGTGGGAACGCCACCTCGAACCCGCCCGACTGCAGCCCGCGCGCGATTCGGCAGGCTGCGTCCTCGACCGTCATCTTCATCGGCATCGGGATGCGGTAGCGCGTCGTCAGCTGCGTTTCGACGAAGCCCGGATTGATGATCTGCAGGCGGATGTTTAGCCGGTCGAAGTCGTGCCGCAGCGACTGTGCCATGTTGTTGAGCGCGGCCTTCGTGGCGCCGTAGGCGGCGGCTGTCGGGAAGCCGAAATAGGCCGTCACCGAGCCGATGATCGCGATTTGCCCGAAGCCGCGGTCGCGCATGCGGTCGGCCAGCGGCACCAGCCCGTTCAGCACGCCGAACACGTTGACGGTGAAGGTCGAGGTGAAGTTGAGCGTCTCGAGTCGTTCACCCAGCGTTGGCGAGTAGATGCCGGCATTGAAGACGGCGAGCACCACCGGCCCGAGTTCCTTCTCGATCCGGCAGAGCGTGCTCTCCATGCCGGCCTCATCGGTGACGTCGCAGAAGTATTCGACGATTTTCCCCCGCGTCGACTTCGACTCATCTACCAGCTGCGCGAGCCCCTCCTGATCACGTGCGGTCGCCGCGACGACGAACCCCTGGTCTGCGAGGTGAAGCGCAAGCTGGCGCCCAATTCCGGTACTAGCCCCTGTGATCCAGGCTACGCCGTCTCCTGGTGCCGCCCTGTATAATGCCATAAGCCTGGAAAGCCGTTGAAGCGTTGCTGAGAAGATGCTGGTAGAAACTGTTCTACGGAATAAGCTGCCTGCGGGCAAAAACCAACCTTGAAAGCGCGCACGCACATTTCTAGTTTCGCGCCAACGCATGCAGCAGGAAGGACGCGCAAATGACCGCTTCAGTGATTGACGTTATCGGCAACACGCCCCTGATCCGGCTCAACCGCGCGTCCGAGGAAACCGGCTGCGAAATTCTTGGCAAGGCCGAGTTCATGAACCCCGGCCAGTCGGTCAAGGACCGCGCCGGCCTGTTCATCATCCGTGACGCCGAGAAGAAGGGCCTCCTGCGGCCCGGTGGCGTCATTGTCGAGGGCACGGCCGGCAACACTGGCATCGGCCTCACCCTGGTTGCCAAGGCACTCGGCTACCGCACCGTGATCGTGATCCCGGAGACTCAGAGCCAGGAAAAGAAGGATGCGCTTCGCCTGCTCGGCGCCGAGCTGATCGAGGTTCCGGCGGTGCCGTACCGCAACCCGAACAACTACGTGAAGCTGTCCGGCCGTCTTGCCGAGCAGCTCGCACGCACCGAGCCGAACGGCGCCATCTGGGCGAACCAGTTCGACAACGTCGCCAACCGCGACGGCCACATCGTCACCACGGCTCAGGAAATCTGGCAGCAGACCGATGGCAAGATCGACGGCTTTGTCGCTTCGGTCGGCTCCGGCGGGACGCTTGCCGGCATCGCTGCCGGTCTGCGCGAGAAGAGCAAGTCGGTGAAGATCGGTCTCGCCGATCCGCGTGGTGCGGCGCTCCACAGCTTCTACACCAATGGCGAGCTCAAGGCCGAGGGCGACTCGATCACCGAAGGCATTGGCCAGGGCCGCATCACAGCCAACCTTGAAGGCTTCCGGCCGGACTTCTCGTACCAGATCCCGGATGACGAGGCGCTGCCGATCATTTTCCGCCTGATCCAGGAAGAGGGCCTCTGCCTCGGCGGCTCCTCGGGCATCAACATCGCCGGTGCGATCCGTCTTGCCCGCGACCTCGGACCCGGCCATCGCATCGTGACGATCCTTGCCGACTACGGCACCCGCTATCAGTCGAAGATGTTCAACCCGGCCTTCCTGCGCAGCAAGAACCTGCCGATTCCGACCTGGCTCGAGAAGAAGGTCGAAATCGACGTCCCGTACGAGCAGGTGGCCTGATGGCTGCGACGACTGAGCCGCTATTCCGCGACGATGCTTATCTGAAGTCGATGTCGGCGAAGGTCGCCGACATCACGCCCACGGGCGGCATCGTGCTTGACCGCACGGTGTTCTACGCGACGTCCGGCGGCCAGCCGGGCGACACCGGCTTCCTGCTCCGTGCCGACGGGACCGAGATCCGCATTGCCGGCACGGTGACGGGCGAAACCAAGGACGACATCATCCACCTGCCGGTGGACGGCGCGCCGCAGCTTGCGGTCGGCGACGAGGTCACCGGCGAGATTGACTGGGAGCGCCGCCACAGGCTGATGCGCATGCACACCGCCTGCCACCTTCTGACGGTCGTCTGCCCCTTTCCGATTACCGGCGCTTCGGTTGCCGAGGACGACTCGCGCGTCGACTTCGACATTCCAGATGCCAGCTTCACCAAAGAGGACATCAGCGAGCGGCTGATGGAGCTCGTGCGTGCCGATCATCCGGTCTTCGTGAACTGGATCACCGATGACGAACTGATCGCCAACCCGTCGCTGGTGAAGTCGAAGAACGTGCGGCCGCCCGTCGGCTCGGGCCGCATCCGGCTCGTCGGCATCGGCGAAAACGGCAAGGTAGACACCCAGCCCTGTGGCGGCACGCACGTGCGCTCGACGGCCGAGGTGGGCGAGATCCACATCGGTAAGATCGAAAAGAAGGGGCGCGAGAACCGTCGCTTCCGTATCCGTTTTGGCCCAATGCCGGCGGCCTGATCCGCACATTGCCGGATCAGTCACCGGCGCATAATCTGCCCGCGTCGAAGCGGGATGTGCCGGGCTTTTCCGGCGGACAGGCAACGGAGCGTATGATGAGTGAGACCAGCCCCTTCTTGGTGTCGGCAGACTGGCTGCAGGAACGGCTCGGCACGCCGGGACTGACGATCATCGATGCCTCCTGGTACCTGCCGCAGCACAACCGCGACGGCCGCCAGGAATACGATGCAGCCCACATTCCGGGCGCGGTCTTCTTCGACCAGGACAAGGTGGTGGAGCCGGGCAGCAACCTGCCGCACACTCTGCCGCGCCCGGGCGTCTTCGGCCAGTACGCTTCCGCGATGGGCATCGACGAGAAGGATACGATCGTCGTCTATGACGGCCCCGGCCTGTTTTCGGCTGCGCGCGTGTGGTGGATGCTGCGCATCATGGGCGCGAGGGAAGTCTACATCCTCGCCGGCGGCTTCGATCGCTGGAAAGCCGACGGCCGTCCTGCCACGAGCGAACCGACGAAGATTGCTCCGAGCTTCTTCGAGGTCGACTTTGACGCCGAGCGCGTCGTCTCGCTCGACGAGATGCGTAAGATCGTCGAAAGCGGTTCAAAACAGATCGCCGATGCGCGTTCGGCAGGCCGCTTTACCGGCGAAGAGCCCGAGCCGCGTCCCGGTATGCGTTCCGGGCACATGCCGGGCGCGAGGAACGTACCGGTGACGTCGCTGACGCGCGACGGCACGCTGCTGCCGCTGCCTGAGCTCAAGGAGCGCCTGGTGGCTGCCGGCCTCGACCTGTCGCGCCCGGTCGTCACGTCGTGCGGGTCTGGCGTCACCGCCGCGATCATCACGCTGGCGCTGACCTCGCTCGGCCATACGGATAACGCGCTCTATGACGGCTCATGGAGCGAATGGGGCGGGCGTCAGGATACGCCCGTCGTGACTGGAAACGAGTGAATGACCAACGAGTCCGGACCGGGCGGCGGCACGCTGCTCGCCCGCATCACCCATCTCGAAATGCTGGCGCCGCCGCCGCACCGGGTGCAGATGCCGATGGGGCCGCGCCTTGCCGTGTTCCGCGTCAGGAACATGCCGGCTTCCTTCTACCGCTATCTCTACCGCGAGATCGGCAAGCCGCATCACTGGATGATGCGACGCAACGAGCCGGACGCGGAGTTGTCGGCCCTCATCAATGCCGACACCACCGAAATCCACGTGCTCTACGTGGACGGATGTCCGGCCGGCTTCGTAGAGCTGGACTTCTCGCGCATGCCGGAGGAGGCCGAGATTCTCTATTTCGGCCTCATGCCGGAATATCAGGGCAGGGGGCTGTCCAAGTTCTTCCTTTCCGATGGGATCTTCGCTGCCTGGGAGAAGTCGCCCGAACGCGTCGTGATCCATACCAACACGCTCGACAGCCCGCGCGCCCTGCAGCTCTACCAGCGGATGGGTTTCACGCCCTTTGCCTGGTCGCAGGAAGAGGTTGAGCCCTGGCTGTGATTACTCACCTGCGCTGTTAACGAAGCTGAATGCCAGACAACAACGCATTCAGGGTCGCTTCAGTCGCCACCGCAGATAGTCTCACCACAATCCAGCTTTTTCGGAAGGAGACATCCATGAACCGTCGTTTCGTCATTGCCGGTCTTGTCGCTGCCCTGGTCGCTCCTACCGCGGCCATGGCACAGCCTCGTGAAATGCCGTCCGCAGATCGCATCTTCCGCGAGCTCGAGCGGCAACCGCGCATGCAGGTGCCGCCGCAGCGCCGCGTGACCATCAACGAGTTCAAGCGCCGGCCGGAACTGCGCCGCGCTGCCCCGTCGATCGACATTCAGTCGATCAATTTCGCGACCGGCTCGGCGACCATTCCGGCCTCGCAGTATCCGAAGGTCGAGCAAATTGGCATCGCGCTCCGCCGCATCATTGATCGCAACCCGCGTGCCCGCTTCCTCATCGAGGGCCACACCGATGCGGTCGGATCGTGGGAGTCGAACCTCGATCTTTCGGAACGCCGCGCCGCTTCGCTGCGCCAGATTCTGGTCCGCGAGTTCGGCATTTCGCCGCGCGCCCTGGAGACCGTCGGCTATGGCGAGGAATACCTGCTGGTGAACACGCAGGGCGACAGCTGGCAGAACCGCCGCGTCACCATCCGCCGTATCGACCAGTTCCTCCGCTAATTTTCCCTCCTGCTTCCCTGTCTCTGAGCTTGCCCGCCGGACCCTCCCGGCGGGCTTTTTGCTTGAGTACTTTCGCTGCGGAAGGATTCAATTCTGTGTCATGCGAAAGTGCTGGACTGGATTTCAAGGCAGCGCGACAGTCAAGCGCCTGACAGGGCCAGATGAAGCGTTCAAGAGGAGAGGAAAATGCCAGTTGCAGTGTCCCGACGTACTTTTCTGACCGGTTCCGCCGCTGCAGGCGCGCTTGTCGTCATGCATCCTTTCTCGGCGAGGGCGCAGGCCAACCAAGCCCATCTCCGGATCATGGAGACGACGGACCTCCACGTTCACGTCTTTCCATACGATTACTACGCCGACCGCGAGAACCCCACGATGGGGCTCGCGCGCACGGCATCGATCATGGACGCGATCCGCGCCGAAGCGACCAACTCGCTGCTGATCGACAATGGTGACTTCCTGCAGGGCAACCCGATGGGCGATTACATCGCCTATGAGCGGGGCATGAAGGACGGCGACATCCATCCGATCATCGCCGCAATGAACGTGCTCGGTTATGAGGCCTCGACCCTCGGCAACCACGAATTCAACTATGGCTTGGGCTTCCTCGAAAAGACGATCGCCGGCGCAAACTTCCCGGTTGTTTGCGCCAACATCGCCAAGGGCAAGCTCGCCGCCAATGCGCGCGACGACGACCTGCTGCTCAAGCCCTACATCATCCTCGACCGCAAGCTGAAGGACGGCGCAGGCAACGAGCACCCGATCCGCATCGGCCTGATCGGCTTCGTGCCGCCGCAGGTGATGAACTGGGATTCCCGCCATCTCGCCGGCAATGTCGAGGCGCGCGACATCGTCAAGGCGGCTGAAGCCTGGGTGCCGCAGATGAAGGAGGAGGGCGCCGAGATCATCATCGCCATGTCCCACTCCGGCATGGGGCCCGCCAAATATGAAGAGTATCTCGAAAACGCCTCGATCCACGTCGCCGGCGTCGAGGGCATAGACGCGATCGTCACCGGCCACAGCCACCTGGTCTTCCCCGGCCCGCAGTTCGAGGGCGTAGAGGGAGTGGACATCGCGGCCGGTACCGTCAACGGCAAGCCCGGCGTGATGGGCGGCTTCTGGGGCTCGCATCTCGGCTTGCTTGACCTCCTGCTCGAGCGGGATGGCAATACGTGGAAGGTCGTCTCCTCGACCAGCGAGGCGCGGCCAATCTCCGAGCGCGTCGACGGCAAGAACCAGCCGCTGGTCGAGAGCAAGAAGGAGGTCGAGGACGCAGCGCGGCCGTTCCATGAGGCGACGCTGGCCTACGTCCGTGCGCCGGTCGGCAAGACCTCGGCGCCACTGCATTCCTACTTCGCGCTGGTGGCGGACGACCCGTCAGTGCAGATCGTCTCCAAGGCGCAGACCTGGTACATCTCCGACATGCTGAAGGACACGCAGTACAAGGACCTGCCGGTCCTCTCGGCTGCGGCTCCGTTCAAGGCCGGCGGCCGCGGCGGTCCGGACTACTACACCGACGTTCCGGCGGGCGACATCGCGATCCGCAACGTCGCCGACCTCTACCTCTATCCCAACACCGTCCAAGCAGTGGTCATCACCGGCGCGCAGGTAAAGGAATGGCTGGAAATGTCTGCCGGCATCTTCAACCAGGTCGAACCCGGCAAACAGGACCAGCCGCTGATCAACCCGGATTTCCCGTCCTACAACTACGACGTCATCGACGGCGTGACCTACAAGATCGACCTGTCGCAGCCGCCCAAGTACACGCCGAAGGGCGAAGTCGCGAACCCGGAGGCAAGCCGCATCGTCGACCTGCAGTTTGACGGTAAGCCGATCGACCCCGAAGCTCGCTTCGTCGTCGCGACGAACAATTATCGCGCTGGCGGCGGCGGCAGCTTCCCGGAGATCGGCCCGGACAAGGTGGTGTTCGAAGCGCCCGACACCAACCGCGACGTCATCGTCCGCTACATCGTCGAGCAGGGCACCATCAATCCGTCGGCAGACGCGAACTGGTCGTTCGGGCCGCTTGAAGGAACCACAGTGCTTTTCGAGACGGGGCCGAAGGCGGCCGCCTTCATCGGCAAGGTCGAGGGCGTGAGGATCGAGGCTGCCGGTGACGGCGAGGGCGGTTTCGCGAAGTACCGCATCACGCTCTGAGAAACGGACGGGCCGGGGCGCGCTGTCGTCCCGGCCGCTGCCCGTTACGCCTTGTAGATCACCTGCCGAACGTCGATGTACTCGGCGCGGAAGCCTGCCTCACAGTAGTGCAGGTAGAACTCCCACAGCCGCTTGAAGCGGTCGTCGAAGCCTAGCGGTACGATCTTCTCCCATGCCGTCCAGAAGCGCTCGCGCCATTCGGCGAGCGTGCGGGCATAGTCCTGCGGGAAGATGCGCTCGCGCGCGAGCGTGAGGCCGTGCTGCGAGCCGAGCTGCTTGAGGATGGCCGGGGTGGGCAGCATCCCGCCCGGAAATACATAGCGCTGGATGAAGTCAGGCCGCACGCGGTAGCTGTCGAACACCGACTCCTTGATGGTGATGATCTGCATGCCGGCCGAGCCGCCCGCCTTCAGGCACTCGCGCACCTTGCCGAAGAACACCGGCCAGTACTTTTCACCGACCGCCTCGAACATCTCGATCGACGCGATACGGTCGTACTTGCCGGTCTCGTCGCGGTAGTCCTGAAGCTTGATGTCGACCTTGTCGGCGAGCCCGGCATCGAACATGCGCTGGCGCGCGAAATCGTACTGCTCGCGGCTGATGGTGAGGCCGGTCACCTTGCAGCCGATCTCGCGAGCGGCGAACTCGGCGAAGCCGCCCCAGCCGCAGCCGATTTCGAGCACATGGTCGTTCGGACCGATGCCGGTGTCGCGAGCCAGTGCGCGGTACTTGGCCAGCTGCGCGCTTTCGAGATCATTGGCTCCTTCGGCATAAAGCGCCGAGGAATAGGTCATCGAGTTGTCGAGCCACTGCCGGTAGAAGCCGTTGCCGAGGTCGTAGTGCGCGGCGATGTTGCGCCGGGAGCCTGACTTCGTGTTCTCGTTCAGCCAGTGGCGCACGCGCTGAATCATGGTGAGCAGCCAGTTTGACCCGCCTGCCAGCGTCTCGCCAGCCTCTTCGTTGATGACGAAGAGTTCGAGCAGCGTGGTGACGTCCGGGCTGTCCCAGTCACGGTCGATGTAGGACTCGGCCACGCCGATGGTCGCGGCGGTGAAGGCGCGCGAAGGCAGCTTCCAGTTGTGCAGGATGAGCTCGGCATGCGGGCCGGGACCGTTGCCGCCAAGCTCGAGCACGAGCCCCTCAGGCGTGGTCACCGTCAGCGTTCCGCGCGGAAGTTGCATGACGACGCCAAGCACGAAGCGCGCGCGCCGCGGCAACGGTTGCACGACCTCCTCGAAATTTTCCCTGGTCAGCTTGAGCCCCTTCCTGGGCTCCGGTGTCGGCGTCCCTTCCGGCATCGCATTCCCCTCTCTCTGCAAGCCGTAGACCGGCTCTTTTTTCTGGCGAGTTTTCCACGGCATGGGCGCTAACATCAAGAGAGCAGGCGCCAGTGCCATTGTGCCAGCGGCTTTGAGGGGGTATTCCCTCGCCAACCCCTCACTACCGGAGCCGACATGACCACCGGTCTGCCTTTTGACGATTACCGTAACCTGTTGAAATCAATGCCGGGACCCGACGAGCGGGCGCGGGAGCGTGCTGCAGGCCGCAACCAGCAGCTGTCGGCGCAGGGCCCGGCACTCGGCCGCCTCGGCCGCGTTGCCGAGTGGCTTGCCGCCTGGACGGGCCGCGATCCGCAGGTACTGCGCCCGCTGGTCGCGCTGTTTGCGGGCACGCACGGCCTTGCGAAGCCGGGCGTCCAGCAGACCCAGGCAATGGTCGAGCACGCCGCGGCTGGAGGTGCTGCCGTCAACCAGATCTGCGCGGCGCACGACCTTGGCCTGAAGATTTTTGACCTCGCCCTGCACCTGCCGGTCGGCAACATCGCCGTTGAGCCGGCGCTGGACGAGCGCGGCTGCGCGGCCACCATGGCCTTCGGCATGGAAGCAATCGCGGGCGGCATCGACCTCGCCTGCGTCGCGGGTGTCGGCATCGGCAGCAATGTTTCGGCTGCGGCGATCATGGCTGCCATCTTCGGTGGCGAGCCATCGCAGTGGGCCTCGAACGAGGAAGGCGCGCAGGTTGTTGCCGCAGCGCTGGCGCTTCACGGCGCGAACCTCAAGGATCCGCTTGAGGCGCTGCGCCGTCTTGGTGGCCGCGAGATCGCGGCGATGGCTGGCGCCATCCTCGCCGCGCGCATGGAAAAGATCCCGGTCGTTCTCGACGGCTACGCGGCCCTCGCCGCAGCCGCCATCCTGAAGGCGGCAGAGCCGACCGCGATCGACCACTGCATCCTTTCGCACATCTCGACCGAACCGGGCATGGCGCTGGCCGCCAAGAAGATGGGCCTTGCGCCGCTTCTGTACCTGCATCTCGGCGACGGCGAGGGTATGGCAGCCGCCCTGGCAGCCGACCTCATCAAGAACGCGGCACTGATCCACTCGGGAATGGTGATCCGGGGCTGATCGCCCGAAAGACTAGGCGACGCGGCGGCGCGGAGCTGCCGCGGGCTCGTCGACGGGAAGGGCAGGCAGTTCTTCCATCACGCGGTGGGGCGGGAAGATCGCAATGGCTTCCGTCCCCTCGCGCAGCTTCGAGCGTAGCTGGAACTCGCCCCCGTGCAGCTTCATCAGGCCTTGCACGATCGGCAGGCCGAGGCCGGTACCCTGTTCCGCGCTCTTGATCGCGATGGTGCCCTGGCCGAAGGCCGACAGCACGATCGGGATTTCCTCATCCGGAATGCCCGGACCATTGTCCTTCACCGCCACATACTGGCCGCCGCCGGCGGTCCAGCCGACGCGCACCAGAACTTCGCTGCCGCTTGGCGCGAACTTGATGGCGTTGGAAAGCAGGTTCAGCGTGATCTGGCGCAGCGAGCGTTCGTCCGCGAACAGGCGCGGCAGGGTCGGCTCGTACTGCTGGACGATGCGGATGTCCTTGTTGCGCGCCCTCAACTCCATCAGGTGGCAGCACTCCTCCACCGCCGCCGGCAGCGAGACGGGCTCTTCGGTCAGCTGGTAGCGCTCGGCCTCGATGCGGGAGAGGTCGAGGATCTCGTTGATCAGGTGCAAGAGGTGCCGGCCCGAGCTGTTGATGTCGTTCGCGTATTCCTTGTAGGTGTCGTTCTGCAGCGGACCGAGCACCTCGTTTGCCATCACCTCGGAGAAGCCGAGGATGGCGTTGAGCGGCGTACGCAGCTCGTGGCTCATGGTGGCGAGGAAGCGCGACTTGGCAAGGTTTGCTTCCTCGGCGCGGCGGCGTGCCTCGTCGCTCATGGCATTCGCCGTCTCAAGCTCCGCGATCAGCGCATCCTTCTCCGACCGGAACGACAGCAGCATCAGCGTCGACTGGTGCAGGTGACCGGCGACGTAGGAGAAGAACGGCAGCGAGATGATGAGAACCGCTGCCATGATCGCTTCAACCGGCTCCCATGGGTGGTTGAGTGCAAGCGTCACCGCAAACACGCCGATTGGGATGACGAAGGTTGTGACCAGCGCGCCCGAGAGCGCGGAAGAGATGATCGCCGTCGCGGCAACAGCCATCAGCAGGATCACCGCCTGCAGCACCGGAAACTGGTCGATCTGGCTCTCGGCGCACTCCAGCCACGCGAAATAGGTCCAGCCGATGCTGCTGACGAGGTGGCCGAGCAGGAAGCCGCGACGCACCTGTTCAGGTTTAAGGTCAGCAATGTCCGCCTGGTCGACCTGTCGCGCGATGAGCGCAAGGCCCGCGTAGCTGCAGATGGTGATCAGCGCCCAGATGATGATGTTGCTGCCGAGGCCGGCGAGTAGCCCGCCCGACAGGATGCCGAGCACCAGGATCGGGATGGCGATGGTGCTGTTGGAGATCGACCGTGCATGGAGCTTGAGCAGTTCACGGTCATAGGCCGGATTGCCGGCCTGCTGCGAGAGCTTGTCGCGTGTCTTCTTGATGGCGCGTACGACATCGCCGTTGCGGTGCACCTTGGTGCGATCCACAATGTTCTTGTCAGCGATGGTCGAGCTTTGCAGCGCCATTGCCTGCGGACAGCCTGCCTGAGTTGTACCGCTCTCACGCTAGCCGGCAATGATTAAGAAACTTCATCTTCGACCGGCACAATCCTTGGCAAACCCCGCAATGACCTGCGGAATTCCGCCGTTCTGGGCGCATGTGACCCTTCTCTCCGTGAATGAGGTTGATTGCGCGCGTTGTTCATGCTCGCTTCAGGAAGAGAGGTTCATGGCTAGCTCGCCGCGTCGCGGGAGAGGGCCTGTAGCGGGAGGAAAAGATGAAGCTGTACGACGGAGGCAAGGCGCCCAATCCGCGCCGGGTGCGTGTGTTCCTGGCGGAGAAGGGCATCGAGGTGCCGCTGGTACCCGTCGACATGGGCGCGATGGCGCACCGTGGACCGGACATCGCGCAGAAGAACCCGATGCAGCGCCTGCCCGTGCTGGAGCTTGATGACGGCACGGTGCTCACCGAGTCCGTCGCCATCTGCCGCTACTTCGAGGAACTGCATCCCGAACCTGCCCTGTTCGGCCGCAGCGCGCTGGAGCGTGCACGGGTCGAGGAATGGCAGCGGCGGATGGAGCTCGACCTGTTCCTTCGCGTCGCTCATGCCTTCCGCCACACCCATCCGGCCATGAAGGACTGGGAGGTCCCGCAGGTCGCCGAATGGGGCGAGGCGAACCGGCCGAAGGTGCTCGACTTCCTCGCCTTTCTCGACGGCGAACTGGCCAATCGTGAATTTGCGGCCGGTGACGGCTTCTCCATTGCCGACATTACCGGCATGATTGCGGTAGACTTCATGAAACCGGCAAAGATTCAGATGCCGGAGGAATTTACCTATGTGCGTCGCTGGCACGCGCAGCTTGCCGCGCGGCCCAGCGCCAAGGCGTGATGACACCTGAACTCGAGGACCTAGTAGCGCAAATACGCGCCTGCCGGATCTGCCGCGACGTCCCTTTCGCCGGCCCGCCGCTGCCGCACGAGCCGCGCCCAGTGGTGATGGCCTCGTCGGAGGCGAAGATCATGATTGCCGGGCAGGCTCCCGGTACAAAGGTGCACGCCAGCGGGGTGCCGTTCACCGACCGCTCCGGCGACCGCCTGCGGGAATGGCTCGGTGTGACGTCGGACGAGTTCTACGACACGCGCAACTTCGCGATCGCGCCGATGGGATTCTGCTTCCCGGGGCAGGATGCGAGGGGAGGCGATCTGCCGCCGCGGCGCGAATGCGCCGTCACCTGGCGGGCGCGGCTGATGCAGCTAATGCCGCAAGTGGGTCTCGTGCTTGTCATCGGCCAGTACGCGCAGGCCTGGCACATGCCAGACGAGCGCAAGGCAAACCTGACCGATACGGTTGCCAACTGGCGCGCTGTTTTCATGCGCAATGTAACGCCCCGGGTGCTGCCGCTGCCGCACCCGTCCTGGCGCAATACAGCCTGGCTCAAGCGCAACCCGTGGTTCACCGAAGAATTGCTGCCGGTGCTGCGAACCGAAATAGCGATGCGCCTGCAGCGTCGCGAGTAACGCACACGTGCTGAAATGAGGTCTCGTTCTGAGAAAATTTTTCTTGTCGAGGTATAGTTTCGCGACCAGAATAGGGTAATTATTCTAGCGGAGCCCCCTCATGGATCGTCTCGACAGAAAAATTCTGCGCCTTCTGCAGGAAGACTCCACGCTTGCCGTGGCCGACGTCGCCAAGAAAGTCGGCCTGTCGACGACGCCGTGCTGGCGGCGCATCCAGAAGCTGGAAGAGGAAGGCGTCATTCAGCGCCGCGTTGCGATCCTCGACCCGGCCAAGGTGAACACGCGTGTAAACGTGTTCGTCTCCATCCGCACAAACAGCCACAGCATCGAGTGGCTAAAGCGCTTCTCGGAGGTGATCCAGGAATTTCCGGAGGTGGTCGAGTTCTACCGTATGAGCGGTGACGTCGATTATCTGCTGCGCGTCGTGGTGCCGGACATCGCGGCATACGACGCCTTCTACAAGCGCCTGATCGCGAAGATCGAGATCCGCGACGTCTCGTCCTCCTTCGCGATGGAGCAGATCAAGTACACGACGCAGCTGCCGCTCGACTATCTCGTCCTGGACAAGGAGACGGGCGCGAATGCAGCCTGAGCCGCAGCTTGAGCTTGCGGGCATAGCGGGGCGGCTGACAAAACGTCAGTCCGCCTTCTTCATTTCTTCCTTGAGAGCTTCGTCGTGGTACCAGCATTCGCTGTCTGCCACGGCGCGCGAAACCTCGGTCGGCATCTTAGGCTGCAGTAGCTGACGGCGGCCGAGCAGTGCCTTCCGAAAGTCGATGATCTGGGCAGTCTTGCCGCTGCTCGGGGTCTGGGTTCCGTACTTCATTACGACGGTCCTTCCAGTTGCAGGCATTCCGCTAGGGCACAGAATACGCCTTGCCCCGCCCCGATCAACAAGATTGCACATAAATTGTTCCACGATACTGCTGTCGGTCGATGCTCGCGGAAGCGTCGTTGCACATTTTATAAGCAGACTGATTTTCTTCTATGCATGAGGGGGCGGTCCAGCGCCCGGACAAACCAAAACCCTCGGCCCGCCGGATTCCTAGTGAATCCACGGGCTTAGCGGGCTTTTAGGCCTCGATTTGAAACTGGCACGCCCCTTGCATTTCTCTTAGCGAACGCCCGGACGGCCGGTGGGGCCCGCCGGGCAGGAACAAAAGACTAAGAGCGGCATGAGAGGCTCAAATGACGAAGTATAAGCTCGAATACATCTGGCTCGACGGCTACACGCCGGTTCCGAACCTGCGCGGCAAGACGCAGATCAAGGAATTCGCCGAGTTCCCGACGCTGGAGCAGCTGCCGCTTTGGGGATTTGATGGCTCCTCCACCCAGCAGGCGGAAGGCCACTCCTCGGACTGCGTGCTGAAGCCGGTTGCACACTACCCGGACCCGGCTCGCACCAACGGCGTGCTCGTCCTCTGCGAGGTCATGATGCCGGACGGCGTCACCCCGCATCCGTCGAACAAGCGTGCGACCATCCTCGACGACGAGGACGCATGGTTCGGCTTCGAGCAGGAGTATTTCTTCTACAAGGACGGCCGTCCGCTTGGCTTCCCGGAGCACGGCTACCCGGCACCGCAGGGTGAGTACTACACCGGCGTCGGCTTCAAGAACGTCGGCAGCGTCGCGCGCCAGATCGTTGAGGAGCACCTCGACCAGTGTCTTGCCGCCGGCCTGAACCACGAGGGTATCAACGCCGAAGTCGCCAAGGGCCAGTGGGAATTCCAGATCTTCGGTAAGGGCTCGCGCACCGCTGCTGATCAGATGTGGGTCGCTCGCTACCTGCTGATGAGGCTCACCGAGAAGTACGGCATCGATATCGAGTGGCACTGCAAGCCGCTTGGCGACACCGACTGGAACGGCTCGGGCATGCACTGCAACTTCTCCACGAAGTACATGCGCGAAGTCGGCGGTAAGGAGTACTTCGAGGCTCTGATGGCGCAGTTCGGCAAGAACCTGATGGAGCACATCGCCGTCTACGGTCCGGACAACGACAAGCGCCTGACCGGCAAGCACGAGACCGCTCCATGGAACAAGTTCAGCTACGGCGTTGCTGACCGCGGCGCTTCGATCCGCGTCCCGCACTCCTTTGTCAACAACGGCTACAAGGGCTACCTGGAAGACCGTCGTCCGAACTCGCAGGGCGACCCGTACCAGATCGCTTCGCGCATCCTGAAGACGATCTCGGAAGTCGCGCTTCCGGCAGTCAAGGCAGCGTAAGTCCTCCCAAGACAACGCACCGAAAAAGAGCAGGGGAACGCTCAACAGGCCCGGCGGCAACGCCGGGCCTGAACTGTTTTGGGGCGGGATGATCGGGCCGGAGAAGCGGGACGGGCAGATGGTCTTCGTCGGGCTGAGGGGGCATTGTTGGGCATCGCGGTCAGCACGGCGCGTGCGGCCTGCGGCTCCGTGTTCAGGTAACGGACCTCGCTGGAGAGGCGGGATCAATTGGCATGGGGGGGCGCAGTAGCGGGAAGGGGCGCGGAGTTGAAGCGCTGTGCCCCTCGTGACGGTTCAGGCATGGATCCTCGGCTCAAGGCCGAGGATGACGAAGCTTCAGATGTGTCCGGGACGATGTCGCTGTCGTTCCTGCTTCAACGCTGCTGATAATGGGCCCGGCCGAGATGCTCACCGAGATCATGCGCTTTAGCAATGTAATCGTAATCGGCGGCACGCTCGGCTAGAGGCCTCCGCCAAGTCTTCTTCCGCTTCCCTTTTTGGCGCTTGCGCAAACTTTCTCCACTCGCTGAATTATCCAGCGTGGCGGCGATGGTCCGTCCGACTTGCTGGAGAGAGCATCTCCACCTTCGTCATCCTCGGGCTAGACCCGAGGATCCATTCCGGAACCTATCCGTCGAACCAGCGTGCAGAATGGCATGTCGAGAGACTTGCCGCCGCCGCGAGGTACGGGCGCCCCACAATCGGCCCCTGTACCGCGTTTCATCATTCGAGCCCGGTTGGAGGTGTCCAATCCCAAAACAAAAAAACCGGCGGAGTTGCCTCCGCCGGCTCATTAATCTGAAATCCGGTCCGGATCAGACCGAGTAGTACATGTCGAACTCGACCGGGTGCGGGGTCATCTCGAAGCGCATGACCTCGGCCATCTTCAGCTCGATGTAGGAGTCGATCTGGTCGTCGTCGAACACGCCGCCGGCCTTGAGGAAGCCGCGGTCCTTGTCGAGGCTCTGGAGAGCTTCACGCAGCGAGCCGCAGACGGTCGGGATCTTCTTGAGCTCCTTCGGCGGCAGGTCGTACAGATCCTTGTCCATCGCCTGGCCCGGGTGGATCTTGTTCTTGATGCCGTCGAGGCCGGCCATCAGCATCGCAGCGAAGGCGAGGTACGGGTTCGCCGTGGGGTCCGGGAAGCGGACTTCGAGGCGCTTCGACTTCGGGCTGGAGCCGAACGGGATGCGGCAGGAAGCCGAGCGGTTGCGTGCCGAATAGGCCAGCAGCACCGGAGCCTCATAGCCCGGGACCAGACGCTTGTAGGAGTTGGTCGACGGGTTGGTGAAGGCATTCAGCGCCTTCGCGTGCTTGATGATGCCGCCGATGAAGTACAGGCAGTTTTCGGAAAGGCCAGCATACTCGTTGCCTGCGAAGGTCGGCTTGCCTTCCTTCCAGATCGAGATGTGGACGTGCATGCCCGAGCCGTTGTCGCCAAAGATCGGCTTCGGCATGAAGGTCGCGGTCTTGCCGTAGGCATTGGCGACCTGGTGCACGGCGTACTTGTAGATCTGCATCTTGTCGGCGTTGCGCACCAGCGTGTCGAACTTGATGCCGAGCTCGTGCTGTGCGGCAGCAACTTCGTGGTGGTGCTTTTCGACCACGACGCCCATCTCGGACAGGACGCTCAGCATCTCGGAGCGCATGTCCTGCAGGCTGTCGATCGGCGGAACCGGGAAGTAGCCGCCCTTGACGCGCGGACGGTGGCCGAGGTTGCCGGTCTCGTAGTCGGTGTCGTCGTTGGACGGCAGCTCGCTGGAGTCGAGCTTGAAGCCGGTGTTGTACGGGTCGGCCTTGTACTTGACGTCGTCGAAGACGAAGAATTCAGCTTCCGGACCGACGAAGACGGTGTCGCCGATGCCCTCGGCCCTCAGATAGGCCTCAGCCTTCTTGGCCGTGCCGCGCGGGTCGCGGTTGTAGGCCTCGCCCGAGACCGGGTCGAGGATGTCGCACATGATGACCATGGTCGACTGTGCGAAGAACGGGTCCATGTGAGCCGTTTCCGGATCCGGCATCAGGACCATGTCGGACTCGTTGATTGCCTTCCAGCCTGCGATCGAGGAGCCGTCGAACATTACGCCATCAGCGAACATGTCCTCATCGACTGCGATCACGTCCATCGTGACGTGCTGCAGCTTGCCCTTGGGGTCGGTGAAGCGGAGATCGACGAACTTTACTTCGTTGTCGGCAATCTGCTTCATGATATCAGCGGCTGTCGTCATTTCCTGTTTCCCTGTGAAAAATTCGTTCTTGTTGCGGCAGACGTCAGATGGCGTCGACGCCGGTCTCGCCGGTGCGGATGCGGACAACTTCCTCGACGTTGGAGACGAAGATCTTGCCGTCACCGATGCGGCCCGTCTGGGCGGCCTTGCGGATTGCGTCGATCGCCGTTTCCACGTTCTCATCGGCCAGCACGACTTCGATCTTCACCTTCGGGAGGAAGTCGACGACGTACTCGGCACCGCGGTACAGCTCGGTGTGGCCCTTCTGGCGGCCAAAGCCCTTGGCCTCGGTGACGGTGATACCCTGAAGCCCGACTTCCTGAAGGGCTTCCTTCACCTCGTCGAGTTTGAAGGGCTTGATGATCGCCTCGATCTTTTTCATGCGCTGGTAGCCTCCGGTGGGATAAAGAGGATGTCAGGTCCCGCTTCGCCGACATGAATGCAGGAAGCATGCCAATCCGGCGAAGCGACATGCTAGCGTGGCACGGCTGCGTAACCGCAGGAAATGCAACGATTAGCCGGCCTGCCGCATCGCGTCAGGCATCGTAGCTGCCTGGGGTGCATATGCGGTGGGCTTGGGGAGTGATGAAATAGTATGCAAAGTGCTCATGCAATAGGCAATTCTGTCATGCTGCTGACGCCTACAGAAATGGCAGAAGCTGATCGCCTGACGATCGAGCGCGGACCATTCGACGGCTACGGCCTGATGCGCAACGCTGGAAGCGCGATCGCCGCCGAGTTGCTGCGCCGCTATCCCGACGCGCCTTCCTTCGACGTGCTGTCCGGTCCCGGCAACAATGGCGGCGACGGCTATGTGGTCGCGCAGTTGCTGGCCGAGGCGGGTGTTGGCGTCCGCCTCTTTGCCTATGGTACGCCACGAAGCGGCAGCGATGCGGGGCTTGCGGCTCGCGATTGTCCGCTCCGGGCGGAACTGCTCGAAAGCTTTGCGCCGGAGAAGGGGCATGTGGTTGTCGACGCGCTCTATGGCGCCGGCCTGTCGCGCGGGCTGGATGGAGTAGTCGCGAAAGTGGCAGCGGCCTGTAGCGATGCCGGTGCCCGCGTGGTGGCCGTCGACCTTCCCTCCGGCCTGTCGGGCGAGACCGGCATGCCCCTTGGAACCTCCTTTGAGGCCGAACTGACGGTCACTTTCTTCCGCCTGAAGCCGGGGCACCTGCTGGAGCCGGGCCGCAGCCTGTGCGGCGAGACGCTGGTGGTCGACATCGGCATTCGTGACGAGGTGCTGGAGGCGATCCGGCCGAAAACCTTCGTCAACCGCCCGGAGCTCTGGAGCCATGCCTTCCCGCGCCCCAACCGCGACCAGCACAAATACTCGCGCGGCCATGCCGCGGTCTTCTCGGGAGGCACATCCTCGACGGGTGCCGCCCGCCTGTCGGCGATGGCTGCCGCTCGTGCCGGGGCAGGGGCCACGACGGTTTATTCGCCAGCCAGCGCGATATCGACCAACGCCGCGCACCTGACCTCGATCATGCTGCGCAAGGTCGATGATGCCGATGACCTGCGCGAAACCTTCTCCGACCGGGAGCCGGAGGCGATCGTGCTCGGTCCCGGCTATGGCCTGCGCCGGCCCGTCCGAGAGATGGTGCTGGCGGTGCTGGAGCAATCAGGCAAAGGCCTACTCGTGCTTGACGCAGATGGCATCACCGCATTTCGCGAGGAGCCTCAGGCGTTGTTTTCCGCAATCGGGCAGTCGGCGCGCGAGGTGGTGCTGACGCCGCATGAGGGCGAGTTCGCCCGCCTGTTCCCTGAAATCCCGGGCACCTCCAAGCTGGAGCGGGCACGAGAGGCCGCGGCGCTTTCAGGCGCGGTGGTCGTCCTGAAAGGGCCGGACACGGTCATTGCGGCGCCGGACGGTCGCGCCGCCATCAACGCCAACGGCACGCCGTGGCTGGCGACAGCCGGGTCCGGCGACGTGCTGGCCGGAATCATTGCAGGCCTTGCCGCTCAGCGAATGCCAGCGTGGGCGGCTGCATGCGCTGCCGTCTGGCTTCACGCGGAGGCCGCCTCGCGCTTCGGTCCCGGCCTCATCGCCGAAGACTTGCCGGGGCTGCTGCCGCCGCTGCTTGGCGAGTTGCTATAGGTTAACGGCTTTTTGCAGTGCCATCGCGCCGTGCGGGGCGCGGACCTTGCCCTCGTGGATGAAGTAGACGAACACGTCGCGCGGCTTCTTCTCCGCCTTCGTCGACGGATCCGCATAGGGCAGCTCGTCCGGCTGGCCGCCCGCCGCCCATTCCTTCACCCGTTCGGCCCAGCGTTTTAGCTCCGCGTCGGCATAGCAATGCTCGTTGTCGTCCTTGCCGCGCTGCAGGCGGGCATAGACGAAGCCGCCGGTGACGTCGGCGATTTCTGGATAGGTGTCGTGATGGGCGTAGACGATCGCCGCGCCATAGTTGCGCGCCAGCGCGACGAAGTCCGGCGAGATGAAGCTGTCATGCCGCACCTCCAGCGCGTGGCGCAGCGGAACGCCGTCCTGCTTGTCGGGCAGCAGCTTGAGAAACCCCTCGAAATCGTCGGGGTCGAACTTTTTCGTATGCGCGAATTGCCAGAGGATCGGCCCAAGCTTGTCGCCCAGCTCGCTGACCCCCGAGCTGAGGAACTTTGCGACGGACTCTCCCGCTTCGGCCAGCACTCTGCGGTTTGTCGAATAGCGGATCGCCTTGATTGAGAAGACGAAGCCGTCGGGCGTCTCGGCGGCCCACTTCGCGTAGGTCGCCGGCTTGAAGGTCGAGTAGTAGGTGCCGTTGACTTCGATGGTCCGCACCTGCTGGGCGGCATATTCCAGCTGCCGGGATTTCGGAAGCTTGTCAGGATAGAAGGATTCGTCCCAGGGCTCGAAGGTCCAGCCGCCCATGCCGGCACGAATCTCTCCCGACTTCGCCATTCCGTTCTCCCTATTCGGCCGCTTCCGGCCGCTTGATGCCCGGTCGCCGCTCCAGCAGCTCCTTCAGGAACTGGCCGGTGTAGCTGCGCGGCTCGGCGACGATGTCCTCCGGCGTGCCGGCTGCTACCAGCTCGCCGCCGCCGTCGCCACCGTCAGGACCAAGGTCGAGCAGCCAGTCGGCGGTCTTGATGACCTCAAGGTTGTGCTCGATGACGACCACGGTGTTGCCCTGGTCGACCAGCTCCTGCAGCAGCTCGAGCAGCTTCGCGACGTCGTGGAAGTGAAGGCCCGTCGTCGGTTCGTCGAGGATGTAGAGCGTCTTGCCGGTCGCCTTGCGGGACAGTTCCTTGGCGAGCTTGATGCGCTGCGCCTCGCCGCCTGACAGCGTCGTCGCCTGCTGGCCGATGCGGATGTAGCCGAGGCCCACCTTGTGCAGCGTCGCCAGCTTGTCGCGCACCGCCGGAACTGCCGAGAAGAACTCAACGCCTTCCTCCACGGTCATGTCGAGCACGTCGGCGATCGACTTGCCCTTGAACTGCACCTCGAGCGTCTCGCGGTTGTAGCGCTTGCCGTGGCAGACGTCGCAGGTCACGTACACGTCCGGCAGGAAGTGCATCTCGATCTTGATGACGCCGTCGCCCTGGCAGGCTTCACAGCGGCCGCCTTTGACGTTGAACGAGAAGCGGCCCGCCTGGTAGCCACGCGCCTTGGCCTCCGGCAGTCCCGCGAACCAGTCGCGGATGTGGGTAAAGGCGCCGGTATAGGTTGCCGGGTTCGAGCGCGGCGTACGACCGATCGGCGACTGGTCGATGTCGATGACCTTGTCGATGAATTCGAGACCCTCGATCCGGTCGTGGTCGGCGGGGTGCTCGCGCGATCCCATGATGCGGCGCGATGCCGCCTTGAACAGCGTCTCGATCAGGAAGGTCGACTTGCCGCCGCCGGACACGCCGGTCACGGCCGTGAATGTACCGAGCGGAATTTCCGCCGTCACGTTCTTCAGGTTGTTGCCACGGGCGCCGACGACGCGGATGTACTTGCCCTTCTTGGGCTTGCGGCGTTCGCCCGGCACGGCAATTCCCATTTCGCCCGACAGGTACTTGCCGGTGAGCGAGTTCGGGTTGGCCATGATCTCGGAGGGGGTGCCCTGCGCCACCACCTGGCCGCCATGGACGCCGGCAGCCGGACCGATGTCGACCACGTAGTCGGCGTGCAGGATCGCGTCCTCGTCGTGTTCGACGACGATGACGGTGTTGCCAAGGTCGCGCAGGTGCTTCAGCGTGTCGAGCAGCCGCGCGTTGTCGCGCTGGTGCAGGCCGATCGACGGCTCGTCCAGCACGTAGAGCACGCCGGTGAGGCCCGAACCGATCTGCGAGGCGAGGCGGATGCGCTGGCTCTCGCCGCCCGACAGTGTGCCCGAGTTGCGCGACAGCGTGAGGTAGTCGAGGCCTACGTCGTTCAGGAAGCGCAGGCGCTCGCGGATCTCCTTGAGAACGCGCACCGCGATCTCATTCTGCTTGTCGGACAAGAGGCCGGGCAGCCCACGGAACCACTCGTCCGCCTTGCGGATCGACATTTCAGTGACCTGGCCGATGTGCAGCCCACCAATCTTGACCGCCAGCGCCTCCGGCTTCAGGCGATAGCCGTTGCAGGCAGGGCAGGGCGTCGCCGACATGTAGCGCTCGATCTCCTCGCGCATCCAGGCGGAGTCGGTCTCCTTCCAGCGGCGGTCGAGATTGGTGACGACGCCCTCGAAGGTCTTCGTCGTCTTGTAGGCGCGGGTGCCGTCGTCGTACGAGAACTCGATCTTGCGGTCGCCGGTGCCATGCAGGATGGCGTGCTTGGCTTCCTCGCTCAGATCGCGCCAGCGGTCGCCGACCTTGAAGCCGTAGGCCTTGCCGAGCGCTTCCAGCGTCTGCAGGTAATAGGGCGAAGAGGACTTCGCCCACGGGGCGATCGCGCCCTCGCGCAGCGAGACGTGCTCTTCGGGAACGACGAGGTTCGGGTCGATGGCGCGCTGCGAACCGAGGCCGTCACAGGCAGGGCAGGCGCCAAACGGGTTATTAAACGAGAACAGGCGCGGCTCGATCTCCGGGATCGTGAAACCCGAAACCGGGCAGGCGAACTTTTCGGAGAACAGGATGCGCTCGTGCGTGTCGTTCTTCGACTTGTTCACGCCGTCGGCGCTGGTCTGGTCAGCCGGCAGCGGCTTGTCCGCGAACTCGGCGATGGCGAGGCCATCCGCGAGCCGCAGCGCGGTTTCCAGCGAGTCCGCAAGGCGCGAAGCGATGTCGCTGCGCACCACAAGGCGGTCGACCACCACGTCGATGTCATGCTTGTACTTCTTGTCGAGCGCGGGAACATCAGCGATCTCGTAATAGGTGCCGTCGACCTTGACGCGCTGAAAGCCCTTCTTCTGCAGCTCGGCGAATTCCTTGCGGTATTCGCCCTTGCGGCCGCGCACGATCGGCGCGCTGATATAGAGGCGCGTGCCTTCCTCGAGCTCAAGGATGCGGTCGACCATCTGGCTGACCGTCTGGCTCTCGATCGGCAGGCCGGTGACCGGCGAGTAGGGCACGCCCGCACGCGCAAACAACAGGCGCATGTAGTCGTAGATCTCGGTGACGGTGCCGACCGTCGAACGCGGGTTCTTCGACGTCGTCTTCTGCTCGATGGAGATTGCCGGCGACAGGCCGTCGATCTGGTCGACGTCCGGCTTCTGCATCATCTCGAGGAACTGGCGCGCATAGGCCGAGAGGCTCTCGACATAGCGGCGCTGGCCTTCCGCGTAGATCGTGTCGAAGGCGAGCGACGACTTGCCGGAGCCCGATAGTCCCGTCATCACGATCAGGCTGTCACGCGGCAGGTCCAGATCGATGTTCTTGAGGTTGTGCTCGCGCGCGCCGTGGATGGAAATGAATTTATGGTCAGCCATGAGCCGTCCGTCGCCCTGCCAGGTGGTTGAGGCCGGCATCGGACCGGCCGAACCTATATGGTACTTGTGATGCTCCCCGTCGAGCCTGACCGAGGTAGGCGGATAGAGCTTCTCGCGCGTTCCAGCCCGAAGCGCAAGAAAAAAGAACAGAGAGCGAACGACTTCCTGACAGTGTTATGGCAGGAGCCCGCCCGGAGGAACAGTCGGGGATCACGAATTGTTTCGCTCGACCCTTTGCGGGTTGACCTTGCGACACGGCATCTTAGACTCACACCTGTTGGATGAGCTCGCGGAGCTACCGCTCGCAGAAACCTCGGAGGCGCGAGGTATGCGGCTCAGCTTGAAGCCACCAACACAGGATGAAACCTAGCACGGAGGGAGGCATGACCCCGCCTGACCAACGTTATAGGCTTCGCCCCGTAGCGAAGCCACAGTAGTCCAAACCCTGGATTTGTGGCGCTGGCCCGCTTGAACCAGCGGAGTTGGCTACTGCTTCACCCACAATTTGGCTCATAGTCGGATCTTCGGGCAGCGGCCCGAGACGCATCCGAATTAATTCCGGCAGTTCCGTGCCGGTACAGGGAACAGAGGTTCCTATGGCCCCGTCTGGATCTTGAGTGATCGGCGGGGCCCTATCTTTTGCTGGCGAGTGTGGGAGTTCGCAGCACCATGGTTGCTGCCAGGTCAATGATCTGGTAAAGAACAAAGAGCGAACAATATAACTGTGGACGAGATGCGCCGGCCCCGAAGCGGGCGGCGCACCGCCGGCCCACTTGTTCTAAGGTGCAGAACATTTCTTTGGTTTCGGACGAGCGCAGGAGAGAGTCATGGCCGGCAGTGTGAATAAGGTCATTCTGGTAGGAAATCTGGGCGCCGATCCCGAAATCCGGCGCCTGAATTCGGGTGATCCGGTCGTCAATCTCCGCATCGCAACCTCGGAGACCTGGCGCGACAAGATGTCGGGCGAGCGCCGCGAAAAGACCGAGTGGCACAATGTCGTGATCTTCAACGACAACCTTGCCAAGGTCGCGGAGCAGTATCTTAAGAAGGGCATGAAGGTTTACGTGGAGGGCTCGCTGCAGACCCGCAAGTGGACCGACCAGCAGGGCCAAGACCGGTACACGACCGAGGTTGTGCTGCAGAAATTCCGCGGCGAGCTGCAGATGCTCGACAGCCGCGGCGAGGGCGGCGGCCAGGTCGGCTATGACCGTGGCGGCCAGGGCAGCAGCCGTGGTGGTGACTTCGGCTACTCCGGCGCCGGCGATGATCGCGGCGGCTCGGGCGGCGGCGGCGGTGGCGGCTACTCGCGCGACCTCGACGACGAGATTCCGTTCTAAGAACGTCTCAGGCTTCTGAAAGAGGGCTGCGCCTGCAGCCACGAAAGCCCTGCCGATCATCCGGCGGGGCTTTTTGCATTGGAATGGCATTTTCGCGGCAGTCGAAGTCAGCGTTACCGGTGCGTAGGCCAGAGGTAACGGTCCCGGCTTACGCCACCACAGCTCCACCGCTGCGATAGACGGCGATGTCAGCCATGACCCCCAGCTCCTTTATGAAGGCCTGCGGGTCGAAGCCTTCGGCAGTCTGGCGGGCGAGGGCGGCCTGACGCGCCGCTTTATAGGCGGCCTCGTCACGCCACTGTACGAAGGTGACGACGTTGAACTGCCCCGGTCCATCGAACTGTTCGAGGATCAGGTTCCGCTCGCAGCCATCGGCTTGGTCCAGCGCGTCATGGGTCTTCTTCACCCGCTCGAGAAAGCGGTCGAGCGACTGCGGCGGGACGATGAACTTGTCGACGCGATAAAGGGGGGAGGCAGACATGGCGTTCTCCTTCAACCGACCGCTTGATTAAATCAGATTGACAACATATTGTCAAAAAGGAAGCGGGAGAACACGTCGTGTCAGCTACCTCCGAAGACCTTGGCCAGCTGGTGCTGGAAGTCTTTCGCCTCAACGGCAGCCTGCTCGCCGCCGGCGACGAGGTGGTTGGTGCGTTTGGGCTGACGAGTGCGCGCTGGCAGATCCTCGGCGCAGTGATGCGAAAGTCGGAGGGCCAGACCGTCGCCCAGATCGCCCGCGAGGCTGGCGTCACGCGTCAGGCAGTCCAGCGCATCGCGAACGCGCTAGCCGGCGAGAGGCTGCTGGTCACGGTTGATAACCCGCGCGACAGGCGCGCACCGCTGCTTGAGGTCACCGATAGGGGGCGTGATATCTACCGTCAGGCAGATGGCGCGCGCCGCAAGTGGCTGGGGGCAATCGCCGGAGACGTTGCAGCAGAGGATCTCGCTGCTGCAGTTAGTCTGCTGCGGCGATTGAGAGGTTCTCTCGAAGCCGCGGGCTGAGGAACTACCGGTCGGCGACGACCGCTGCCGGTCTTATCCGGTCGAGCACCTTCTGCAGCAGGCGCTTTCCCTCGGTCAAGGCGGCCGGGAACAGGAAGTAAACACTCGCCAGCCAGCACAGGCTGATCGCGCAGCCCGCAATCACGAGCCTGACCAGCGGCGCATGATCGGCAGCCGCGTCGAAGGCGATGTACCCCGCGACTCCGGTTGCTCCCGCGAGCAGGATGACCCGCGAAAACTGTCCGGCCAGTTGGCCGCGCGTGACGTCGATCTGCGACGTCACCAGCGGCCAGCGCATCATCGTCGCCACCAGAGCCACGAAGATAAATCCGATCGCCACGGCCTCGAGACCGTGCGCCACCGTGACGAAGGTGACGGCGACGGTGAGCCCATCGATGATGACGGCGTAGATGAACCAGGTTCCCGGCTTGCCGAGGCCGTAGAGCAGGCCGTGATCGAGGGCAGCGCCGATGGTCATGATGCCGGCAATCGCAAAGCCCTGTGCCGCGCCGATGCTCGGCTGCCACTGCGGGCCGAAGATGACCGGCACGAGAAGCGGCGCGCAAACCGCGATGAACACCATGATCGGCGTCACCAGCGCATAGGCCACCGCCTGCGCCATGTCGTAAGCCGACGCGATCCTCTTACGGTCCACCCGAAGCTGCGAGAACACCACCGTCGAGACCGGCGTGATGGCCGTGACGGTAAGGTCCTGCGCAACCTGGATCAGCCGCTGCGCGACGTTGAGATAACCAAGTCCGTTGAGGCCAAGCGTTGCGGCGACGATCGTGTTCTCGGCCGAGGCCCGCGCCATGGCCGTGAATTCAACCGCGACGACATTGAAGCCGAACACCGCCATGCGGCGGAATTCGCCGAAGTGGAAGGCGCTTGACGGCACCCATCGCGCGGCGATCCAGATCATCACCGTGCCGGTAAGCTGGGCAATCAGCGTCTGCGCGACCAGCGCCCAGACCCCAAAACCGCTCAGCGCGAGGGTTATTGCGACAATCTGGCCAATCACGCCGGACAGCATCGCCTGACGAGCGATCAGATCGAACCGCATCCGGCGGCGCAGCATGGCATTGGGCACCGAGCCCAGGGCAGCGAACAGGACGACCGGCGCGAGCCCCCACAGGATCGGCACGACGTCCTTCACCTCCAGGAACATCTGCAGCGGATAGCCCAGCAGGCCAAGCCCGAAGGAGAGAATCGTTCCTGCGATGCAGGAGTACCAGAACGCGGTGCTGAAATGCTCCGGCGTCGGGTTCTGCGCCTGGACCAGATAGGTGGAAAAGCCGAGGTCGGAGAGCAGCGTAAGGAAAGGGATGATCGACAGCGCGATCGCGACGAGTCCGAAATCCGCAGGCGCGAGCAACCGCGCGAGGATCACGACGGTCAGCAGCCCGCTCAGCCTGCTGAACCATTTTTGCGCGGTCATCCAGAGGACGCTGCCCGCTGGCGTACTGGAGAATTTCTGCTGGGGTTCGGATGTCACGTCTCGCAGCCTCGGGACGGCAGCTCAGTTGCCGCCAGCATATTCGTGCCCCGACAGCTGCGTCCATTCAGCCGAAAGGGTGACGGCGTTAGCTCGTCACCAAACCTAGGCGCGTTAGGGACGGACATGAAAAAAAGGCGCCGCGGTGGCCCGTGGCGCCCCGATTTTTGCAGTGGGACGAGGGGCTAGCCCTCGTCGCGGCCCATCCGGGCCAACCCCTTGAACACGTAAGGAGCGAGCAACGCGATGACGGCGATGCCGATCATCGTCGCTGAGCTCCAGTGCTGGAACAGGATCGTCGGGTCGCCCTGGCTGATCTGCAGCGAACGGCGCAGCGCCAGCTCCGCCATTGGTCCGAGGATCAGGCCGACGATCGCCGGCGCGATCGGATAGTCGTACCGTCGCATCAGGAAGCCGAGCACGCCGAAGGCGACGAGCAGCAGCAGTTCCACCACCGACGGATTCGCGGCAATCGTGCCCATCGTCGCGAAGACAAGGATGCCGGCATAGAGCCATGGCAGCGGGATCTTCAGGAGCTTCACCCACAGACCGACGAGCGGCAGGTTGAGGATCAGCAACATCACGTTAGCGATGAACAGCGAGGCAATCAGCGCCCAGACGAGGCCGGCATGCTGCGCGAAAAGCAGCGGGCCGGGCTGGATGTTGTACTGCTGGAAGGGAAAAATCCCATGCAGGGCCTTTCAGTTCGGAGCCATTCCGGCCGATTACTTCAGTGATAATGGGGTACGATATGACGTTTGTTGCCCCGCTGCGTGCCAGATGCGCGTTCGCATGTTGACGCGGCTGCGCGCGAGGGCCATTTCCAAGCAAGTTTTGAAGGAACGTTCAGCCGATCATGTGCCAGCTTTGCGGAGAGTCCAGCTTTGGGGCGCATGCCATCTCGATCTCCGAGCGTCCGCGCCAGCTTCTTGGCGGCTTGCGCTGGAGCGGCACGCATGAGCAGGCGGCGTCCGGCGAGACAGAAGCCTTGCTCCGTCGCGTGCAGGCTTTTTCTGAAAGGCGCAGTGCTGCCTGGAAAAGCCCGATCGTCGCGCTCTCTCGTGCGCTGGGCGAGGGGAGCTTTGAGTATTTCGCCGGCATCGCGGTGGAGCCGGGTGAGGCACTTCCCGCAGGCTTCGACCTGCTGGATCTCGTCGAGATGACGGTCGCGAGCTCCTGGCATGGGCCGCAGGACGGCGATGTCGTCACCCACTATGGCCACATCCTCGACTGGATCCGCACCAGCGATTACCGCCGCGACCGCACCCACTACGACCACCGCGAGGAATATCCGCACGACGCGGATCTCGATGCACCGCCTGCGCTGCGGCTGATGCTGCCGGTGCAGACGGTTAGCGTGGCGACGCCGAGAACGACCGGCGGCTTCAGCGCGACCTCAGTCTGACTTACTCCTCACAGCCACCGCCTGACTTTCTTCGCATAGTCGCGCCAGCGCTTGCCGAACTTCGCCTCGAGGTGCTTTTCCTCCCGCTCGATCGCGAGTTTTTGCGTGAGGAACGCCGCGATGACCGCCAGCGGCAGGAACCACGCGATGCCACTGATCAGGCCTAGGGCGATCATGATCATCGTGTTGCCCACGTAAAGCGGGTTGCGGGTAAGCGCGAAGGGACCGGTCGTGACGAGATGGTCGGCGCCCCGGTGCGGCCTCAACGTCGTGTCCGCGCGACGCATCGCCCGGATAGCCATCGCGATCATGGCGATGCCGCCGGCGGCGATCAGCCACCCGAACGCGAACAGGATTTCCGATAGCGGCCGGGTGATCCATGGAAGCGGGAACAGCCAGTTCAGGATGAATCCGAGCGCCACGCCCGGAAGGTAGATCAGTGGCGGCCAGGGAATGGTATTTGGCTGGTGGCTGATGTCATTGGTCATGTTCCTCCCCCTTCGTCACGAACTCCGCATCAACTGTGCATGCGGAGATGATCTCCTGCAATCTCTGCGATGTCTCGGTGCTCGGCGTGCCCTCATAGATCTCGTTGAAGCGGCTTTCGTTTTCGAGAGTGCCCATCACGCAGACGCAATAGTACTCGCAGAAAGGCGTCTCTTTCACGTCCTCGCACTGCGCCTGGCAGGCGCGCATGAACTGCCCGTCCCGCGCCGGCTCGGCTGCCGGCATCACCTGCGAGAACAGCCACACGAGGCCGATCAGCACCGGCTGGTGGATGAGGTAGACGGCGAGGCTATGCCGCCCCGCGAACTGCAGCGGGCGCGTCCAGTTCGGCATGCGCCAGTGCGCCATCCGGTCGAACAGGCCGATGGCTTTTGCTGTCCGCGCGCCCGCGATGCCGAACAGCACTGCCGCGAACCACGGGAACAGCGGCACATAGTCGTTGGATCGCGGATTGATGCTCGACAGCCCCACCCACCACAGCGCCGGGTGGTCGAAGAAGGTCGAGCGAAGGAAATTCGGCGCGGCCAGGACAGCAATTGCGACGAGGATGGTGACAAAGCTCGGCAGGCGCAGGAAGGCGAGGCCAAGCACGCTGGCGAGCGCGATTTGGTGCAAGATGCCGAAGAAGATGAAGCCGCCTGGCACCGCCAGCCACGTCACCAGCGAGATCGCCGCCGCGGCGCCCGCGACCATTGCCAGGCGCCGCAGGAACGGCCGCCAGCGAATGCCCCTGGCGTGGCCGAGAAACAGGCTGACACCAACCAGAAACAGGAACGACGAGGCGATGCAGCGGGCAAACAGCTTCCAGCCGCCTTGCGCCGTCATTGCATGAGGAACATAGCCGAAGAACTCGAGATCCCACGCAAAATGGTAGATCGCCATGGCCACGAGAGCGAGGCCTCGCGCGACGTCGATGGCCTCCAGCCGGGATTTGTCGATCGCGGAACGCTGCACTAGTCTCTCTTCCCGAGTCAGCCCCTTACGCCGTTGCCAGCGATAGCACGAAACGGCGGCAGCGGGCCAAGCAGAAGGGAGAATGCATGCATAACGTTGAAGCCAACGGCGCCTCGATACCAGCTCTCGGCATGGGCACCTGGACCCTCGAGGGAGAGGCGTGTGCCTCGCTGGTCGCGGACGCGCTGGCGCTCGGCTACCGCCATATCGACACGGCGGCGGCATACAAGAACGAGCAAGCGGTGGGCGAGGGGCTGCGCGCTTCGGGCGTCTCTCGCGACGACATCTTTGTCACCACCAAGGCCTGGTGGACGGATCTGGCAGCGGGTGACCTGCGCCGCTCCGCGGAGGACAGCCTGCGCCGCCTCGGCCTCGACTACGTGAACCTGCTGTTGATCCACTGGCCGAACCCGGAAATTCCGCTGAAGGAGTCGATCGCGGCGCTGAACAAGGTGAAGGCCGACGGCCTCGCACGCCACATTGGCGTCTCGAACTTTCCGACCGCGCTGGTCGCCGAGGCGCTTGCGCTGACCGATGAGCCGCTGGTCGCCAATCAGGTCGAGAACCATCCGTATCTCGACCAGCGCAAAGTCTACGAGGCCTGCCGCGCGGCCGGCATGGCGATGACTTCCTACTGCCCGATCTATCGCGGTGGTGGGCTCCTCAGCGAGCCGGTGGTGCAGGCAGCCGCCAGCGCCCATGGCAAGACGCCGGGCCAGATCGTGTTGCGCTGGCATGTGCAACAGGACGGCATCGTCGCCATCCCGCGCACGTCGAAGAAGGAGCGCCTCGCCGAAAACATCGACGTGTTCGACTTCGCGCTGAGCGATGCGGAGATGGCAGGCATCACCGCGCTGCGGGGCAAGGCGCCACGCATCTGCGACTACGCGTTCTCCCCGAAGTGGGACGCAGCCTGATTGACTGCTTGCAGCCGGTCTAGACGAGGACCGGCTGCCTCGTCCGCGCTTCCTCGCCGAAGACACGCAGGTAGCGCTCGATTTCCTTCGGATCGCCGGTGGTTTTTTCCGGATTGTCGGAGAGTTTGACTGCCGGACGTCCGTTCGCCTGCGTCACCTTGCAGACGAGCGAGATCGCCTTGAGGCGATCGTTATGCGCCGGCGCGCAATCCTTGAAGTCGTTGGTGAGGTTTGTGCCCCAGCCGAACGACATCCGCACGCGGCCCTTGAAGTGCTGGTAGGTCTTCTCGATGGTGGCGACGTCGAGACCGTCGGAGAAGATCAGCAGCTTTTCGTGCGGATCGCGGCCGCGTTCCTTCCACCACTGGATGATGCGCTCGCCGCCCTCGATCGGCGGGGCGCTGTCGGGACGGAAGCCGGTCCAGTCAGCCACCCAGTCCGGTGCATCGCGGAGGAACGAGGCGGTACCGAAGGTATCCGGCAGCACGATCAGCAGGTTGCCGCCGTAGTAGCGCTGCCAGGCTTCCAGAACTTTGTAGGGAGAGGCGCGCAGCTCCTTATCGGATTTTGTCAGCGCGGCCAGTACCATCGGCAGCTCGTGCGCATTGGTGCCAAGTGCCTCCAGGTCGGTATCCATAGCCAGCAGCACGTTCGACGTGCCGGTGAAAGCGGAACCGATGCCTTCCTTCAGCGCCTCGACGCACCAGCGCTGCCATAGGAACGAATGGCGACGGCGGGTGCCGAAGTCGGAAATGCGCAGCTCCGGATATTTCCTGAGCAGCTCGACCTTTTCCCATACCTTCGCCTTGGCACGGGCATAGGTGACGTCGAGCGCGAACGGACCCATCGACTTCAGCGCCGCGCGTGAGCGCAGCTCGTTGATGATGGCGAGGGCCGGAATCTCCCACATCGTCGTTTCGTGCCAGCGGCCGTGGAAGTGGAGCTCGTACTGGCCGTCGCGCTTGAAAAGCTCGTATTCGGGCAGGCGGAAGTTCTCGAGCCAGGCGAGGAAGTCCGGCTCAAAGATCTGTTTGCGCCCGTAGAAGGTGTTGCCGGCGAGCCAGATCATCTCCTTCTTGGTGAAGCGCAGCGTGCGGGCGTGGTCGAGCTGCGCGCGCAACTCCTGCTCTTCGATCTCCTCCGCGATCCGCACCGACTTCGTGCGGTTGATCAGCGAAAAGGTAGCGTCAACATCGCGATAGAGCCCCCAGATCATCTGCAGCATCAGGAGCTTGTAGAAGTCCGTGTCGAGCAGGCTGCGCACGATCGGGTCGAGCTTCCAGGTGTGGTTGTAGACCCTGCGGGCGATGTCGGTCTTGGTCATGTCGTGTCTCGCGACGAGCGCGTGGGAGAAGTTGCGCTCACGGTGTCCTCATGCTCGGCCATCCTCCCGATGGCGCGTGGGGAACGGAACCTATGCGGGCTCCATTGTCAATTCCGTAACCCTGGGCGCAACGAGACAGCGCTGGATTCAGCGGAATTTTACGCCTTACCTATAGTCAGTGGCGCGTGAGTATACACGGCTGGGGGGCCGACATGGAGTTTTTGCGCCTTGGTGAGCGCCTGCGCGCGCTCCTCTCAACGTTTGCACGCGACCGAGGCGGCAATTACGCCGTCATCACTGCGATCGCGAGTCTGCCGCTTCTCGGGGCGGTGGCACTGGCAGTTGAATATACCAATGCATCACGCATGCGCTCCGACCTGCAGCAGCGGCTCGATGCTGCGGTGCTGGCGGGCGCAGCCGCCGAGAGCAACCAGACAACCGCGGCGCAGCAATTCTTCAATCGGACCTATTCGGACGCGGGCGTCACTACGGTCCGCTTCGAGCTCGGCGATGGCGTCCTGAACGGCTGGGCGGCGCGCCCGATGGCGACCACTTTCAGGATCCCGGGGATGACCGAGGGCAAGGAGATCGGCGTCTATTCGCAGGCACGGTTCACGACGGCGACCACGCCGGTGCCCTGCGTGACCATTCTCGGCAACGCACAACAGGCGCTGCTGGTGAACTCCGGGGCCAACGTGTCCGCCAAGGACTGCGAAATCCACGTCCATTCGAAGTCGAACCCCGCAATGATCATGAACGCTGGCGCGACCATCGACGTCGCGAAGACCTGCGTCGCCGGCACCAACATCATCAAGAATGGCGGCACGCTCGGCGGGCTTGAGACCAACTGCAAGGTCGATAACGATCCGTATGCAAACGCGATCCCGGCGCCGACTATACCCGCCAACTGCTCATCGGGCCCATCGAAGAACGGCACGACCTACACGATCAGTCCCGGCAAGCACTGCGGTTTCAACATCAACGAACCGTACAAGGTTGTCTTCGAGCCGGGACTGCACATTATCTCGAGCACGATCATCATTCCCGCAGGTGCTACGGTGATCGCCGAGGGCGTGACCTTCTACTTCACCAGCCCCTATGCGGAACTGCGCATGAACGGCGGCATCACGATGAAAGCGACCGCCCCGACATCCGGACCCTACAAGGGCATCCTGATGTTCGAGACAAAGGGCACCAACAAGGGACCGTTCATTTTCAACGGTTCGGTGAGCGAGCATTTGGAAGGCGTGATCTACCTCCCCAACCGCGACGCTATCTACAACTCGAAGACCAATATCGGCCAGAACAAGGTCGCGATGGTCTTCAATACGCTCATCATCAATGACGCTGATTGGAACATGACCGGCATTTCCTCGCCGGGTTCGGGTCATAAGACGGTTTATCTTTCGCACTGACACCTGCGGAAATTGACTTTTGTGGCCGGCGAGTCCAACTCGTCGGCCACCCATCATTCTGGAGTACGGCATATGGAAAAGCGCAGGCTCGGGCGCACGGATATTTTTGTCTCGAAGATCTGTCTCGGGACCATGACTTTCGGCGAGCAGAACACGGAAGCCGAAGGTCATCAGCAGCTCGACCTCGCGATCGACCGCGGCGTTAACTTCATCGACACCGCCGAGCTATACCCGATCCCGCCGAAGGCGGAGACGCAGGGCCGCACTGAGCGCATCATCGGCAACTGGATGAAGGCGCGTGGCAACCGCGACAAGCTCGTGCTCGCAACCAAGGTCGTGGGACGCACCGCCAATGAGTGGTTCCGCGGCGGCCGCCCCTCGAGACTGGTGCGCGCAGACATCATGGACGCGATCGACAAGTCGCTGCAGAAGCTGCAGACCGACTACGTCGATATCTACCAGATCCACTTCCCCGACCGTCTGGTCCCGTGGGGCTCCAACCCCAACCGCGTGAACGAATGGCCGGCCAAGCGCGCCGACGATGAAACGCCGATTGCCGAAACGCTCGCCGTGTTCGACGAACTGGTGAAGGCCGGCAAGATCCGCCATCTGGGTCTCTCGAACGAAAGCTCCTGGGGCGTGATGAAGTTCATCGCCGAGTCGGAACGCGGCGTTGGCCCACGTCCGGCGTCCCTGCAGAACGCCTACAACCTCGTCAACCGCACCTTCGAGGTGAACCTCGCCGAGGTTTGCGACCGCGAGGAGGTGAGCCTGCTCGCTTATTCTCCGCTGGCGCAGGGGTACCTCACCGGAAAATACGACGATGGCGCTCTGCCGGCCGGCTCGCGCAAGCAGCTGTTCGATCGCCTGCAGCGCTACGAGACGCCTGGTGCTGCCGACGCGCTCAAGGCGTACAACAACATGGCTCGCCAGTTCGGTATGGAGCCGGCACTGTTCGCCAACGCCTTCGTCACGCATCAGCCGTTCGTTACCTCGAACATCATTGGCGCGACGTCCATCGAGCAGCTTGAGCTCGCGCTGTCCTTGGCGGAGGTGAAGTGGACCGAAGAGATGCAACAGGCGGTCGACGCTGAGCACCAGTTGCGCGGCAACCCTTGCCCCTGATGTCTCGAGTACCTATTTGGCTGGCAGGCGCCGGGCTTGATGCAGGCGCCGCAAGATTAGTCCAATGATCTACGTTTGTCCGAAGACGAGGGTTGAGGAGACCATCGCGCTGGCAGGCGCCACACGGCTGGTTACCCTTTTGACCCACAGGGCGGAGTTCCAGCGTCCTGCCAGCATCGTCCCGGCGAATCATCTCTTCCTCGAGATGAATGACGTGGTCGCCGAAGAACCGGGCATGGTCGTGCCCGCCAGGGCGCATGTGGAGAGCCTGCTCGCCTTTGTCAGGGAGTGGGATCGGGCGCAGCCGCTGGTTATCAACTGCTTTGCGGGGATCAGCCGCTCGACCGCGGCCGCCTACATTGCCGTTGCGGCACTTGCTCCGCATCGCTGCGAGGCAGAACTCGCGCAGGAATTGCGCCGTGTTTCGCCGTCCGCGACGCCAAATTTGCGGCTCATCGGTCACGCTGATGAGCTTCTCGGGCGTGAAGGACGGATGATCGCTGCAATAGAGGCAATCGGGCGGGGCGCTGATGCTTTTGAAGGCACCCCGTTTTCAATTGCTGTGGACAGGAAAGGTAACGTTAACTTGTAACCGCCTCAGGGGCAGGACGTCCTTCGCCAGGGCCGTTCAGCGCAAAATTCTGGCAAATCTTGGACTTGCTTCGCGGGGTCGCCTGCGCTAACGCTCGCCCCGCATATATCCTCGCTTCAAGAACTCCTGTCGGAGAATCTGTTGCGGTCACGCCCTTGGGTCGCTGCTTTGGTAACGAGCCAGGTTGAGGTGCAAACGGAAAATACGATGAGCGAACTTCTGAGTTCCTACCTTCCAATCGTGATCTTCCTCGGCGTTGCGCTGGTGGTGGGTCTCGCGCTCCTGGTGGCGCCGTTCCTGGTCGCCTTCCGCAACCCTGATCCGGAGAAGCTGTCCGCCTACGAGTGCGGCTTCAACTCCTTCAGCGACGCGCGCATGAAGTTCGACATCCGCTTCTATCTCGTGTCGATCCTGTTCATCATCTTCGACCTCGAAGTGGCCTTCCTGTTCCCGTGGGCTGTGTCCTTCGGTCAGATCGGGTGGCTGGGATTTTCTTCGATGATGGTCTTCCTCGCTGTGTTGACCATCGGCTTCATCTATGAATGGAAGAAGGGAGCACTGGAATGGGATTGAACGACGCCTCCCAGACTTTGGTTGCCCCAAAGCCCAAGGGTCTCATTGATCCGAACACCGGCAAGCCGATCGGTTCTGATGATCCGTTCTTCGGCGAGCTGAACAACGAGCTGTCGGACAAGGGTTTCCTTGTCACCTCGTCGGAAGCCCTGATCACTTGGGCCCGTACCGGCTCGCTGATGTACATGACCTTCGGTCTGGCCTGCTGCGCCGTGGAGATGATCCACTCGGCAATGCCGCGCTACGACAGCGAGCGCTTTGGCGTCGCGCCGCGCGCTTCCCCGCGCCAGTCGGACGTCATGATCGTCGCCGGCACGCTGACCAACAAGATGGCGCCCGCGCTCCGCAAGGTCTATGACCAGATGCCTGAGCCGCGCTATGTGATCTCGATGGGTTCGTGCGCCAACGGCGGCGGCTATTATCACTATTCCTATTCGGTGGTGCGCGGCTGCGATCGCGTCGTCCCGGTGGACATCTATGTTCCTGGCTGCCCGCCTTCGGCGGAAGCGCTGATGTACGGCATTCTTCTCCTGCAGAAGAAGATCCGCCGCACCGGCACCATTGAGCGGTAAGAAGCGACTATGAGCGAAGCCCTTTCCAGCCTCGGTTCCTATGTGCGCGAACGTCTGGCCGACCAGGTCCTGGACGTCACCGTCGCATATGGCGAGCTCACTGTCCTCGTGGTGCGCGAGGCGATCGTCGACGTAGTGCAGTTCCTGCGTGACGACGCCAACTGCCGCTTTGTCTCGTTCATCGACGTTTCGGGCGCCGACTATCCGGCGCGCGAGGATCGCTTCGACGTCGTCTACCACCTGCTGTCACCGACCAAGAACCTGCGTATTCGTGTCAAGGTCCGTACCGACGAGGATACGCCGGTGCCGTCCGTGACCTCGGTGTTCCCGGGCGCAAACTGGTACGAGCGCGAGGTTTACGACCTCTATGGCGTGCTGTTCTCCGGTCATCCGGAGCTGCGCCGCATCCTCACCGACTACGGCTTTGAAGGGCATCCGCTGCGCAAGGATTTCCCGCTCACCGGCTTCGTGGAAGTCCGGTACGACGACGAGATCAAGCGCGTGGTCTACGAGCCCGTGGAGCTCAAGCAGGAGTTCCGCAATTTTGACTTCCTGTCGCCGTGGGAAGGCACTGACTACGTGCTGCCCGGCGATGAGAAAGCCAAGCCGAACTGAGGCGCGTTATGGCTGAGACATCCGTTCGTAATTTCAACATCAACTTCGGTCCGCAGCACCCGGCGGCGCACGGCGTTCTGCGTCTCGTGCTCGAGCTGGATGGCGAGATCGTCGATCGCGCCGATCCGCATATCGGCCTGCTGCATCGCGGCACCGAGAAGTTGATGGAGTACAAGACCTACCTGCAGGCCGTTCCGTACCTCGACCGCCTCGACTACTGCGCCCCGATGAACCAGGAGCATGCATACTGCCTGGCCGTCGAGCGCCTGCTCGGCATCGAGGTGCCGAAGCGCGGTCAGCTGATCCGCGTGCTCTACTCCGAGATTGGCCGCATCATGTCGCACATCCTGAATGTGACGACGCAGGCCATGGACATTGGTGCTCTCACCCCGCCGCTGTGGGGCTTCGAGGAGCGCGAGAAGCTGATGGTGTTCTACGAGCGCGCATCGGGCTCGCGCATGCACGCGGCCTACTTCCGTCCGGGTGGCGTTCACCAGGATTTGCCGGAGCGCCTCATTCAGGACATCGGCAACTGGATCGATCCATTCCTGAAGACCATCGACGATCTCGATGCGCTTCTGACCGAAAACCGCATCTTCAAGCAGCGTAACGCCGACATTGGCGTCGTCAGCCTCGAAGATGCATGGGCGATGGGCTTCTCCGGCGTCATGGTTCGTGGCTCGGGTGCCGCATGGGACCTGCGCAAGTCGCAGCCTTACGAATGCTACGACGAACTCGAGTTCGACATTCCGGTTGGCAAGAACGGTGACTGCTACGACCGCTACCTCATCCGCATGGAAGAGATGCGTCAGTCGGCCCGCATCATGCGCCAGTGCGTCGAGCGTCTGCTCGGCAGCGAGCGCGTGGGCCCCGTCTCGACTGTTGACGGCAAGGTCGTCCCGCCCAAGCGCGGTGAGATGAAGCGTTCGATGGAAGCGCTGATCCACCACTTTAAGCTTTACACCGAGGGCTTCCGTGTTCCGGCCGGCGAAGTCTACGCCGCCGTGGAAGCGCCCAAGGGCGAGTTCGGCGTCTATCTTGTGTCGGACGGCACCAACAAGCCGTACCGCTGCAAGCTCCGCGCGCCGGGCTATGCGCATCTTCAGGCGATGGATTTCCTGTGCAAGGGACACATGCTCGCCGACGTATCCGCCATCCTTGGCTCCCTCGACATCGTGTTTGGTGAGGTCGACCGTTAAATGTCCGTTCGCCGTCTCGCAGAGCCAGCCTTGCAGCCAGCCAGCTTCGCCTTCAACGAGGCGAACCTGGCGTGGGCAGAGCAGACCATCAAGAAATACCCGGCAGGGCGCCAGCAGTCCGCTGTGATCCCGCTTCTGATGCGGGCGCAGGAACAGGAAGGCTGGGTGACCAAGGCTGCGATCGAGTACGTCGCCGACATGCTTGGCATGGCGTATATCCGCGTCCTCGAAGTTGCGACCTTCTACACGCAGTTCCAGATCAAGCCGGTTGGCACCAAGGCTCATGTCCAGGTCTGCGGCACAACGCCCTGCATGCTGCGCGGCGCCGAAGACCTCAAGCAAGTCTGCCGCAACAAGATCCATTCGGAGCCGCATCACTGCAACGAGTCCGGCACGCTGTCGTGGGAAGAGGTCGAGTGCCTCGGCGCCTGCGTCAACGCGCCGATGGTGATGATCTTTAAGGACACCTACGAGGATCTGACGCCGGAGCGTCTCGCCGAGATCATCGATGAGTTCGAGGCTGGCCGCGGCGAGCAGGTTCCGACCGGTCCGCAGACCGACCGCTTCTTCTCCGCGCCGGCCACCGGTTTCACCGCGCTGACCGACGAGGTCAACGTCCTGAAGACGACCCGCGATGCGCTGGCCCGCGAGGCAGCGGCTGCTGCTGCGGCCGCCCAGGCAGGTTCGGCTGAGCTCCCGCCTAGCGAGGCAGGTCGTCCGAAGACCGATGCGATCGAGACCAACCCGGCTGTGAAATCGCCATCGCCGGTCAAGGCGAGCCCTGCTGCCGAAGCTTCGGCGAGCGTGGCGGCACCTGCGACCAACCAGGTCGAGGCTAACAAGTCTGTCACCGGTGAGCAGCGTGCAGACGCTGACAAGCCGGCTGAAGACGCCGACAAGAAGTCGGTTTAAGGAGGTCGGGATGCTTCAGGATAAAGACCGCATCTTCACCAATATCTACGGACGATTTGACAAGTCGCTCGCGGGCGCGATGCGCCGCGGTGTCTGGGATGACACCAAGGGCCTGATCGACAAGGGCCGCGACTGGATCATCAACGAGATGAAGGCGTCGGGCCTGCGTGGCCGCGGCGGCGCCGGCTTCCCGACCGGCCTGAAGTGGTCCTTCATGCCGAAGGAAAGCGACGGCCGTCCGCACTACCTCGTCGTCAACGCCGACGAATCCGAGCCCGGCACCTGCAAGGACCGCGAGATCCTGCGCAACGACCCGCACACGCTGGTTGAAGGCTGCCTGATCGCCGGTTTCGCGATGGGCGCGCACACCGCCTACATCTACGTCCGCGGTGAGTTCATCCGCGAGCGCGAGGCGCTGCAGCGCGCGATCGACGAGGCCTATGACGCAGGCCTCCTCGGCAAGAACAACAAGTGCGGCTGGGACATGGACATTTTCGTCCACCACGGCGCCGGCGCTTACATCTGCGGTGAAGAGACCGCGCTGCTCGAAAGCCTCGAGGGCAAGAAGGGTCAGCCGCGCCTGAAGCCGCCGTTCCCGGCGAACATGGGTCTCTACGGCTGCCCGACGACCGTCAACAATGTCGAGTCGATCGCGGTTGCTCCGACCATCCTGCGCCGCGGCGCATCCTGGTTCTCGTCGTTCGGCCGTCCGAACAATGTCGGCACCAAGCTGTTCATGCTCGTCGGTCACGTCAACACGCCGTGCACCGTCGAAGAGGAGATGGGCATCACCTTCCGTGAGCTCGTCGAGAAGCATGGCGGCGGCATTCGCGGCGGCTGGGATAACCTGCTGGCGGTGATTCCCGGCGGCGCATCGTGCCCGGTGGTCAAGGCCGAGGATATCATCGACTGCCCGATGGACTTTGACGGTCTGCGCGAGCGCAAGTCGTCGTTCGGTACGGCGGCCGTCATCGTGATGGACAAGTCGACCGACATCATCAAGGCGATCGCGCGCCTCTCGTACTTCTTCAAGCACGAGAGCTGCGGCCAGTGCACGCCGTGCCGCGAGGGCACCGGCTGGATGTGGCGCGTGATGGAGCGTCTCGTTCGTGGCGAGGCGCACAAGCGCGAGATCGACATGCTGCTGGACGTGACCAAGCAGGTGGAAGGCCACACGATCTGCGCTCTTGGCGATGCGGCGGCATGGCCGATCCAGGGCTTGATCCGCAACTTCCGCCCGGAGATCGAGCGTCGCATCGACGAATTCACCCGCAACTCCCATCGCACCGAGCCGGTGCTGGTCGCTGCGGAATAGGGCGAAGGAAAGTCTTACGCAGGGCCTCCGCCAGGGGACCCCACGGAATGATGCCGATGAAGCAGTATGGTGACATAGCCAGCGTCAAGCCGGCCGGGATGCCGCAGGAGATCGCCTCCGCGATCAACCTGATGGCGCACCCGACGGGCGGCGCTGCCGCTGTCGGAGCTTTCGGCTTCGGCGTTGCCAGTCACGCCTTTGGGGTGTGGCTCGGTGCGATGTCTGCTGCTGTCGACGCGACGCGCCGCTTCTTCGAGGAAGCAGCGCCGGCGACGCCCGCACCGGCGGCTCCGGCACCGCGTTCCAACGTCACGCGGCTGAAGCTGGTCGAGAAGGCAACGCCTGCGAAAGCTTCGTCCGCTAGCAGAGCTTCCGCAACGGCAAAAACCGAAGCGGAGGACGACCTGAAGAAGATCTCCGGCATCGGTCCGAAGCTCGAACAGGTGTTGAAGAAGCGCGGTATCCAGACGATCCGCCAGATCGCTGAGCTCGATGCAGAGGCGATTGCGGCACTCGATGCCGAGTTTGGCCTTTCGGGCCGTATTGAACGTGATGACTGGGTAGGGCAGGCGAAGGCGCTATCCGGTCGCGAGTGACGAACTACTGGGGCGGCCAGCCGCCCCGAAGCAGGGTTTTGCGGGTATCCGCGGAGTTGAGGCAATATGGCTAAACTGAAGGTCGACGGCAAAGAGATCGAGGTACCCGATCACTACACGCTTCTTCAGGCGGCGGAACATGCCGGCGCAGAAGTGCCGCGTTTCTGCTTCCACGAGCGGTTGTCGATCGCCGGCAACTGCCGCATGTGCCTCGTGGAAGTGAAGGGTGGTCCTCCCAAGCCGCAGGCATCGTGCGCGATGAACGTGCGCGACCTTCGTCCGGGCCCGAACGGCGAACTGCCGGAGATGTTCACCAACTCGCCTATGGTGAAGAAGGCCCGCGAAGGTGTGATGGAGTTCCTGCTCATCAACCACCCGCTGGATTGCCCGATCTGCGACCAGGGTGGCGAGTGCGACCTTCAGGACCAGGCGATGGCCTTCGGCGTCGACGCGTCCCGCTATGCGGAGAACAAGCGCGCCGTCGAGGACAAGTACATTGGCCCGCTCGTGAAGACGGTGATGACGCGCTGCATCCACTGCACGCGCTGCGTCCGCTTCACCACTGAAGTTGCTGGCATTTCCGAACTCGGCCTGATCGGCCGCGGCGAGGATGCCGAGATCACGACCTACCTCGAGCAGGCGATGACTTCCGAGCTGCAGGGCAACGTTATCGACCTGTGCCCGGTCGGCGCGCTGACTTCGAAGCCGTATGCATTCCAGGCCCGTCCGTGGGAGCTGACCAAGACGGAGTCCATCGACGTGATGGACGCCGTGGGTTCCGCGATCCGCGTCGACACCCGTGGCCGCGAGGTCATGCGCATCCTGCCGCGCGTCAACGACCAGGTGAACGAGGAGTGGATCTCCGACAAGACCCGCTTCATCTGGGACGGCCTGCGTTCGCAGCGTCTCGACCGCCCCTATGTGCGCCGTGACGGCCGCCTCCAGCCGGCAAGCTGGGGTGAGGCATTCGCCGCTATCAAGGACGCTATCTCGCGCACCAGCGGCGACAAGATCGGCGCGATTGCCGGCGATCTCGCCGCGGTCGAGGAAATGTACGCGCTGAAGCTGCTGATGCAGTCGCTCGGCTCGGCGAACATCGACTGCCGCCAGGACGGCGCCGCGCTGAACCCGACCAACGGCCGTGCAAGCTACATCTTCAATCCGACCATCGAAGGCATTGAGGATGCGGACGCGATCCTGATCATCGGCTCGAACCCGCGCTTCGAGGCATCGGTGCTCAACGCCCGTATCCGCAAGCGCTGGCGTGCATCCGACCTGCCGATCGCCGTCATCGGCGAGGCCGGTGACCTGCGCTACGATTACCAGCCGCTGGGTAACGGCGGTGACACGCTGGCGCAGCTGGCGTCGGGCTCGACAGGCTTCCTGCAGACGCTGAAGGACGCCAAGCGTCCGCTCATCATCGTCGGCCAGGGCGCGCTTGCTCGCGAGGATGGCGCTGCCGTCCTCTCACTGGCCGCGAAGATCGCGACGGATGTCGGTGCCGTGTCGGAAGAGTGGAACGGCTTTGCCGTCCTGCACACCGCAGCCGCCCGCGTCGGCGGTCTCGACCTCGGCTTCGTGCCGGGCGAGGGGGGCAAGGATATTGCTGGCATGATGGGCGCGCTCGATGTGCTCTTCCTGCTCGGTGCCGACGAATTCGACATGAAGCAGATCGGCTCTGCCTTCACGGTCTACATCGGCAGCCACGGCGACGCCGGTGCGCACCGCGCCGACGTCATCCTGCCGGGCGCGACCTACACCGAGAAGTCGGGCACCTACGTCAACACGGAAGGCCGCGTACAGCTGGCTAACCGCGCCGGCTTTGCGCCGGGCGACGCCAAGGAAGACTGGGCAATCCTGCGTGCCCTCTCCGACGTGCTCGGCAAGCGCCTGCCGTTCGACTCGCTGACGCAGCTGCGCGCCAAGCTTTATGCGGAGTATCCGCATTTTGCGGCGATCGATGAAATCGCTCCGGGCAATCCGGCCGACGTTGCGGCGCTTGCCGGCAAGGGCGGCTCGGTTTCGGGTGCGGCTTTCGTTTCGCCAGTGACTGACTTCTATCTGACGAACCCGATCGCCCGGGCGTCCGCTGTCATGGCCGAGTGCTCGGCCCTGGCGCGCGATGGCTTCAGGCAGGCGGCGGAATAGGGCGGGGCAATGGATTCCTTCTTTGCATCATACGTGCTCCCGGCGTTGATCATTCTCGGCAAGTCCGTCTTGCTGATCGTGGTCCTGCTGATCCTGGTTGCTTATCTTCTCTACGCCGACCGCAAGATCTGGGCGGCCGTTCAGCTGCGCCGAGGCCCGAACGTGGTCGGCCCGTGGGGCCTGCTGCAGGCGTTCGCGGACTTGCTGAAGTTCGTCTTCAAGGAGCCGGTCATTCCGTCCGGTGCCAACAAGGTCGTCTTCCTGCTGGCGCCGCTTGTTTCGGCGGTTCTCGCGATTGCCGCCTGGGCGGTGGTTCCGGTCTCGGAAGGTTGGGCGATTGCGACGATCAACGTCGGCATCCTCTACATCTTCGCCATCTCCTCGCTTGAGGTCTATGGCGTGATTATGGGCGGCTGGGCTTCGAACTCGAAGTACCCGTTCCTCGGCGCGCTTCGTTCGGCGGCGCAGATGGTTTCTTACGAAGTCTCGATCGGCTTCGTGATTGTCACCGTGCTGCTGTGCGTCGGCTCGCTGAACCTCACCGACATCGTCTTGTCGCAGCGCGATGGTCTAGGTACGCGTCTCGGCCTGCCGAACACGTTCCTCGACTGGCACTGGCTCGGCCTGTTCCCGATGTTCGTGATCTTCTTCATCTCGGCGCTCGCCGAGACGAACCGCCCGCCCTTCGACCTGGTGGAAGCCGAGTCGGAGCTGGTCGCCGGTCACATGATCGAATATTCGTCGACGCCGTTCCTGCTGTTCTTCCTTGGTGAATACGTCGCCATCGTCCTGATGTGCGCGCTGACCACCATCCTGTTCCTGGGTGGATGGCTGCCGCCGTTCGACTTCGCGCCGTTCACCTGGGTGCCGGGCGTCATCTGGTTCGTGCTCAAGGTCTGCCTGGTCTTCTTCATGTTCGCCATGGTGAAGGCTTTCGTCCCGCGCTACCGCTACGACCAGCTGATGCGTCTGGGCTGGAAGGTGTTCCTGCCGATTTCGCTGTTCATGGTCATCGCTACCGCCATCTTCCTCAAGGTGCTGGAGCTGACGGCGGCATGATCGGAGGCGCAACAGGAGCTTTGCTCGGGCTGGTGGCGGCGCATGCTGACGCCAGCTTCCTCTGCGCGAAGTCGCGGCGGGTGGAATTCGCCGGGACGGTAAATGCAACGAAGGTTTCGGGAGCGGCTAAGACGGCCGTGTTCCCGGTGATGGGCTGGTTCGCCGGCTCTTTGTTTGGTGGAGAATAACATGTCAGCGCTAGCCCAGGCTGCCAAGTCGCTGCTGCTCAAGGAGTTCGTCGGGGCCTTCTTCCTGTCGATGCGCCAGTTCTTTGCGCCGAAGTACACGATCAACTACCCGTACGAGAAAGGCCCGATCTCGCCGCGCTTCCGTGGCGAGCATGCGTTGCGCCGCTATCCGAACGGTGAGGAACGCTGCATCGCCTGCAAGCTGTGCGAAGCGATCTGCCCGGCGCAGGCGATCACAATCGAGGCCGGCCCGCGCCGCAATGACGGCACCCGCCGCACGGTTCGCTACGACATCGACATGGTCAAGTGCATCTACTGCGGCTTCTGCCAGGAGGCATGCCCGGTCGATGCGATCGTCGAAGGCCCGAACTTCGAATTTTCTACCGAGACGCGCGAAGAGCTCTACTACGACAAGGAGAAGCTGCTCGCCAACGGCGACCGGTGGGAGCGCGAGATCGCGCGAAACATAGCTTTGGATGCGCCCTACCGCTGAGTGGGGTGAAGTGGACGGCCGGTAACGGCTGTTCTAAGGAACACGCGAATCTGCCGGAGCCGACGGGCTGCAGCAGTCGTGGAGCAGGGCGTTGCAAGATGCATAGTGCCTTTATTGGAACCCGGGGGAACCCATGCTGACAGGACTTGAGGCGATCTTTTTCTACGTGTTCGCCTTCATCGCGGTCGCGGCGGCCTTCATGGTCATCTCGTCGCGCAACCCGGTGCACTCTGTGCTCTTTTTGATCCTCACCTTCTTCAACGCGGCTGCCCTGTTCCTGCTGACGGGCGCCGAGTTCCTGGCGATGATCCTGTTGGTGGTCTATGTCGGCGCGGTGGCGGTTCTCTTCCTCTTCGTCGTGATGATGCTCGACGTCGACTTCGGAGAGATGAAGCAGGGCGCCCTGCAGTACGCCCCAATCGGCGCGCTGGTCGGCCTGATCCTCGCCGCCGAGCTGATCGTCGTGCTGGGCGGCTACACCTTCGCGCCGGAACTCGCCGGTTCGACCTCGCGGCCGACGCCGCCGGTCGACCAGCGCCACAACACCGCTGCGCTCGGTGACATTCTCTACACGGACTATCTCTTCTTCTTCCAGATCGCCGGCCTGGTGCTGCTGGTGGCTATGATCGGCGCGATCGTGCTGACCCTGCGCCACAAGGCGAAGGCCAAGCGCCAGAGCGTCGCGGCTCAGGTTGCCCGCACGACGGCTACCGCGATCGAAGTCAAGAAAGTCGAGACGGGCAGGGGAATCTGAGACAATGGAAGTCGGTATCGCACACTATCTCACCGTCTCGGCGATCCTGTTCACGCTCGGCGTGTTCGGCATCTTCCTGAACAGGAAGAACGTGATCGTCATCCTGATGTCGATCGAGCTCATCCTGCTCGCGGTGAACATCAATTTCGTGGCCTTTTCGGCCGTGCTTGGCGACCTCGTCGGCCAGGTCTTCGCCCTGTTTGTCCTGACAGTGGCGGCGGCCGAGGCGGCGATCGGTCTGGCAATCCTCGTCGTCTTCTTCCGCAACCGCGGCTCGATTGCCGTGGAAGACGTCAACATGATGAAGGGCTGAGCGGGCAATGTATCACGCCATCGTCTTCCTTCCGCTCGCGGGCTTCCTGATCGCCGGCCTCTTCGGCCGCGCGATCGGTGCCAAGGCATCGGAATTCGTAACTTCCGGCTTCATGCTCATCGCGGCCGTCCTGTCGTGGGTGGCCTTCTTCCAGGTAGCCCTCGGCGATACGCCGGCCTTCACCGTTCCGGTGCTGCGCTTCATTGAAGTCGGCAGCTTCGATGTTTCCTGGGCATTCCGCATCGATACGCTGACTGCGGTGATGCTGGTCGTCGTGAACTCGGTCTCTGCGCTGGTTCACATCTACTCGATCGGCTACATGCACCACGATCCGCATCGGCCGCGCTTCTTCGCCTACCTGTCGCTGTTCACCTTCGCGATGCTCATGCTGATCACGTCGGACAACCTCGTCCAGATGTTCTTCGGCTGGGAAGGCGTGGGTCTGGCCTCGTATCTGCTGATCGGCTTCTGGTTCAAGAAGCCGTCGGCGAATGCGGCCGCGATCAAGGCGTTCGTCGTCAACCGCGTCGGCGACTTCGGCTTCCTGCTCGGCATGTTCGGCGTCTACGTGATCTTCGGCTCGGTGAACTTCGACACGATCTTCGCCAACGCCGCATCGATTGCCGCGAACCCGGACACCACCGGACAGGTCGTCTTCCAGTTCCTCGACTGGTCGTTGACCCAGGCTGGCGCACTGACCGTGATCTGCCTGCTGCTCTTCATGGGCGCGATGGGTAAGTCGGCGCAGGTTCCTCTGCACACCTGGCTGCCGGACGCGATGGAAGGCCCGACCCCGGTGTCGGCGCTCATCCACGCGGCGACGATGGTCACCGCCGGCGTCTTCATGCTGGCTCGCCTCTCGCCGATCTTCGAGCTGACCCACACCGCCCTGATGGTCGTCACCATCATCGGCGCGATCACCGCCTTCTTCGCGGCGACCGTGGGCCTCGTTCAGAACGACATCAAGCGCGTGATCGCGTACTCGACCTGCTCGCAGCTCGGCTACATGTTTGTCGCGCTCGGCCTCGGCTTCTACTCGGCCGCGGTGTTCCACCTCTTCACGCACGCCTTCTTCAAGGCGCTGCTGTTCCTTGGCTCGGGCTCGGTGATCCACGCCGTCTCCGACGAGCAGGACATGCGCAAGATGGGCGGGCTGCGCAAGCTGATCCCGACCACCTACTGGATGATGATCATCGGGACGATTGCGCTGACCGGCGTGGGTATCCCGGCGACCGTGATCGGTACCGCGGGCTTCTTCTCGAAGGACGCGATCATCGAGGGTGCGTTCGCTTCGCATAGCGCCGTTGCTGGCTTCGCCTTCACGCTGCTGGTCATCGCCGCGATGTTCACGAGCTTCTACTCGTGGCGCCTGATCTTCCTGACGTTCCACGGCAAGCCGCGCGCGTCGGAAGAGGTCATGCACCACGTCCATGAATCGCCGCCGGTCATGCTGGTGCCGCTGTACCTGCTCGCAGTCGGTGCGCTGTTCGCTGGCTTCGTGTTCTCGGGTTACTTCATCGGCGACAACTACGATGCTTTCTGGCAGGGAGCGCTGTTCACGCTGCCGGACAACCACATCCTGCACGATGCACACCACGTGCCGTTCTGGGTGAAGCTGTCGCCGTTCGTCGCGATGGTGCTGGGCTTCCTGGTTGCATACCAGTTCTACATCCGCTCGCCGGAGACGCCGAAGCAGCTCGCCCAGCAGCATCAGGGGCTCTACCAGTTCCTGCTGAACAAGTGGTACTTCGACGAGTTCTATGACTTCCTCTTCGTCCGTCCTGCAAAGCGCCTCGGCTACTTCCTCTGGAAGAAGGGCGACGGCGTCGTGATCGACGGCTTTGGTCCCAATGGCGTCGCGGCACGCGTCGTCGACATCACCGACCGGGTCGTCAAGATGCAGACCGGCTATCTCTACCACTATGCATTCGCAATGCTCATCGGTGTCGCTGCGCTTGTCACCTGGATGATGCTCGGAGGCTCCTTCTGATGACCGGCTGGCCGCTCCTATCGACCGTAACCTTTCTGCCGCTGGTAGGCGTGTTCCTGATCCTGCTGATCAGGGACGAGGGCACCGCCGCGCGCAAGAACATCCGCAACATCGCGCTGCTGACGACGGTCGTCACCTTCCTGCTGTCGCTCTTCATCTGGGCCGGCTTTGACCGGACCTATGCAGGGTTCCAGTTCGTGGAGAAGACCGCGTGGCTCGACTCCGGCATCTCCTACCACATGGGCGTCGACGGCATTTCGGTGCTGTTCGTCATCCTGACCACGTTCCTGATGCCGATGTGCATCCTGGCCTCGTGGGAAGTGGAGAAGCGCCTCAAGGAGTACATGATCGCGTTCCTCATCTTGGAAACGATCATGATCGGCGTGTTCTGCGCGCTCGACCTAGTGCTGTTCTACGTCTTCTTCGAGGCGAGCCTCGTGCCGATGTTTATCATCATTGGCGTCTGGGGCGGACCGCGCCGCGTCTACGCGTCGTTCAAGTTCTTCCTCTACACGCTGCTCGGCTCGCTGCTGATGCTGCTCGCCATGATGGCGATGTTCTGGAACGCCGGCACCACCGACATTCCGACGCTGCTGGCACATGACTTCCCGGCTTCGATGCAGACCTGGCTGTGGCTCGCCTTCTTCGCGTCCTTCGCGGTGAAGATGCCGATGTGGCCGGTCCACACCTGGCTGCCGGACGCGCACGTCGAAGCGCCGACCGCTGGTTCGGTTCTGCTTGCCGCGATCCTGCTGAAGATGGGCGGCTACGGCTTCCTGCGCTTCTCGGTGCCGATGTTCCCGGATGCGTCGCTGTACTTCCAGCCGTTCGTGTTCACCCTGTCCATCGTCGCGATCATCTACACCTCGCTGGTGGCGCTGATGCAGGAGGACATCAAGAAGCTGATCGCGTATTCGTCGGTCGCCCACATGGGCTACGTGACGATGGGTATCTTCGCCCTCAACATCGAAGGCACCCAGGGCGCGATCTTCCAGATGCTGTCGCACGGCCTGGTCTCGGGCGCGCTGTTCCTCTGCGTCGGCGTGATCTACGACCGCATGCACACTCGTGAGATCGACGCCTATGGCGGTCTGGTCAACAACATGCCGAAGTACGCGGTCGTGTTCCTGATCATGACGATGGCGAATGTCGGCCTGCCGGGCACCTCGGGCTTCATCGGCGAGTTCCTGACGCTGGCTGGCGTCTACCGGGTCAACACCTGGGTCGCCCTGTTCGCGGCAACTGGCGTGATCCTGTCGGCCGCCTACGCGCTGTGGCTCTACCGCCGCGTGGTCTTCGGTGCACTGACCAAGGAGAGCCTGAAGGGCCTGATGGACCTGTCGGGCCGCGAGAAGGCCATTCTCTACCCGCTGGTCATTCTCGTGATCTTCTTCGGTGTGTATCCGTCGGCGGTCTTCGACTTCACGACCGCGTCGGTGGACGCTCTCGTCAACAATGTAACCCTGTCGATCGAGGCCACTCAGGCCGCGATGGCGAGCCGCTAAGGTAGTAAGATGACGGCAGAACTCTATTCGAGCCTGAGCCTCGCTACGCCGGAGCTGATCCTGGCTGTCGGCGCGCTGGCGCTGCTCATGATTGGCGTTTTCTCCGGGGAGCGGTCTTTTTCGACCGTGACCGGGCTTGCCATCGCACTCATCCTTGCGGCCGGTGCATGGCTGTTCCTGTTCACTCCGGATGGCCTCGCATTCGGTGGTGCCTTCATCAACGACCCGTTCGCCCGCTTCATGAAGTTGCTGACGTTGGGCGGTTCGCTGGTTGCCCTGGCCATGTCGGTGGGCTTTGCCCGCCGCGAAGGCTTCGACCGCTTCGAGTTCCCGGTGCTGGTGGTGCTGGCAACCGTCGGCATGCTGCTGATGGTCTCGTCCAACGACATGCTCACCCTCTACATGGGCCTCGAGCTGCAGTCGCTGGCACTTTACGTCATCGCGGCAATCAGCCGTGAGAACGTCCGCGCAACTGAAGCCGGCCTGAAGTACTTCGTCCTCGGCGCGCTTTCCTCGGGCATGCTGCTCTACGGCGTGTCGCTGGTTTACGGTTACACCGGCCACACCGGCTTCAACGAAATCGCGGCCGCGCTCTCGGGCTCCGAGCGCCAGCTTGGCCTCGTCTTCGGCCTGGTTTTCGTGCTCGCGGGCCTCGCGTTCAAGATTTCGGCGGTTCCGTTCCACATGTGGACGCCGGACGTCTACGAAGGCGCACCGACTCCGATCACGGCGTTCTTTGCCTCTGCGCCGAAGATGGCCGCAATGGCGCTGATGGTGCGCGTCACCATGAGCACATTCGGCCCGATCACCCCCGACTGGACGCAGATCATCGTCTTCATCTCGATCGCCTCGATGCTGCTGGGTTCGTTCGCCGCGATCGGCCAGCGCAATTTCAAGCGACTGATGGCGTACTCGTCGATTGGTCACATGGGCTTCGCGCTCGTCGGCCTGGCAGCCGGTTCGGAAGCAGGCGTCCGCGGCGTCGTGATCTACATGCTGATCTACCTTGCGATGACGCTCGGCACCTTTGCCTTCATCCTCGGCATGCGCCGGAACGGCAACAACGTCGAGCAGATCAACGACGTTGCAGGTCTTGCCGCGACCAATCCGGTCGTCGCGACGATCCTCACCGTGTTGATGTTCTCGCTCGCCGGTATCCCGCCGATGGCTGGCTTCTGGGCGAAGTGGTACGTCTTCCTTGCCGCGATCAACGCCAACCTCTATGCGCTTGCAGTCATTGGCATGCTGGCGTCCGTGGTCGGTGCGTTCTACTACCTGCGCATCATCAAGATCATGTGGTTCGACGAGCCGGCAGGTGCGCTGGAGCCGATGGGTGGGGACCTTCGCGTCGTGCTCGGCGTGTCCGGTGCGTTCGTCCTCTTCTATGTGCTGATCGGTGGCCCGATCGGTCGCATGGCGGAAGCGGCGGCGAAGACGTTCTTCTGATCCGTTGGCGGGCTTCCGCATATCACCCATTGCCGAGGCGAACGGGTTTCGCCTCGAGGCATTTGAATCGGTGGGGTCCACCAACACGCTGGCGCTGGAGCGCGCGCGTGCTGGGGACCCCGGCCGTTTGTGGCTGGTGGCAAAACGCCAGCTCTCAGGTCGTGGCCGCCGTGGCCGGGCCTGGGAAACGCCGGAAGGGAACCTCGCAGCCACGCTGCTGGTCGTTCCCGACTTCGACATCAAGTACGCGGCAACGCTTGGTTTCGTCGCAGGCCTCGCCCTGTCTGATGCCCTCAATGCCGTGTTCCCGAACGCGGGCGCGCGGGTTGGGCTGGATGGTGGCACGCTGCTCGGCGAAGGACGGTTCACCCTCAAGTGGCCGAACGACGTTCTGGCCGAGGGGGCGAAGCTCTCCGGCATCCTGCTGGAGTCGACGATGCTAGAAGGCAGGCGTTTCGCGGTCGCTATCGGCATCGGCGTCAACGTCGTCGCCCATCCGGAGGGGCTGCCGTACCCGGCAACCTCGCTGGCGCAGCTTGGCGCAAACTGCGATGCGGAGACACTGTTTCTCGCGCTCTCGGATGCCTGGCTCGAGAACGAGCGTCTCTGGAACGGGGGCCTTGGCCTCTCCGCAATCCGCGAACGCTGGATTGCACGCGCCGCCGGGCTTGGCTCGGAAGTGGCGGTAAAGATTGAAGGACGCGTCGTGCGCGGTATTTTCGAGACGATTGACGACGAGTGTCGTTTCGTCATCCGCGAGCACGACGGCGGGATCGTAACGGTCGCAGCTGGCGACGTACATTTTGGCGCGGTCGCCTCGGCTGGATCCGCCTGAACAGGAAAGGTGCCGGTATGGCTGACAAGAACGGGAACGAGCTCGTCTTCTGCCCGCTGGGTGGCGTGGGTGAAATTGGCATGAACTTCGCGCTGTATGGCCTGGGGCCATCAAATGCGCGCAAGTGGCTGATCGTCGACGTGGGAGTGACGTTCCCCGATGCGCACCTGCCGGGCGTCGATCTCGTGTTGCCCGACACGCGCTTCATCGAAAGCGAACTGCACAATGTCGTCGGCATCGTCATCACGCATGCGCACGAAGACCACTATGGCGCGCTGCTGGACCTTTGGCCGCGGCTGAAGAAGAAGGTCTGGATGACGCCGTTTACGGCTGGTCTCCTGGAGGCCAAGCGCCGGTACGAGGGCGGCCCGGAGGTCGACGTTGAGGTCTACCGCGCAGGCGAGCGCTTCCAGATCGGTCCGTTCGAGCTCGAAGCAATTCCCGTCACCCATTCGATCCCTGAGCCGGTTTCGCTCGCAATTCGCACGCCGCTTGGCACGGTTGTGCACACCGGCGACTGGAAGATCGACCCGGCACCGGCCATCGGGCCGATGACTGATGAGAACCGGTTCCGCCAGCTCGGCGATGAAGGGGTGACGGCGCTTATCTGCGACTCCACTAACGCGCTACGTGAAGGCGATTCTCCGTCCGAGCAGGATGTAGGGCAGGGGCTTCGCGAGGTCATCGAGCAGGCTTCTGGACGAGTCGCCGTAACAACGTTCTCGTCTAACGTCGGCCGCATTCGTTCGATCGCAGAGGCTGCGCGTGACGCCGGTCGTCAGGTGCTGGTGCTGGGCTCCTCGCTCAAGCGCGTCATCAACGTCGCGCAGGAAATTGGCTACCTCGACGGTCTTCCGGAGTTCGTTGACGAGCAGGACTACGCCTACACCCCGCGCGAGAACCTCGTCATCCTCTGCACCGGCAGCCAGGGCGAGCCACGCGCGGCACTTGCCAAGCTCGCGCGCGACGAGATGAAGACGGTCTCTCTGACGCCCGGCGACACCGTCGTTTATTCCTCGCGCGTCATTCCGGGCAACGAGAAGGCGATCCTGGAGATCAAGAACCTGCTGATCGAGCAGGGCATCAAGATCATCGAGGACGGGGATGCGCTCGTCCACGTCTCAGGCCACCCCCGCCGCAACGAACTCAAGCGCATGTACGAATGGGTGCGTCCGCGTATCCTCGTGCCCGTCCATGGCGAGGCGCAGCATCTCGTCGCCCACGGTGCGCTCGGCGCCATGTCCGGCATCCCGGAGGTCGCACAGGTCCGCAACGGCGACATGATCCGTCTTGCGCCCGGACCTGCCGAGATCATCGATCAGGTTCCGTTCGGCCGCATCTTCAAGGACGGCAAGGTCATTGGCGCCGAGGAAGAGGTCGGCATCCGCGACCGTCGCAAGCTGAGCTATGTCGGCCATGTTGCGGTCAATGTCGTGCTGGATGACCGTTACGACCTTGCGGGCGATCCGGACGTCGTCGCGATCGGCGTTGCCAAGTTCAACCGCAACGGCGAGCCGATGGAAGAAATCATGCTGAGCGCGGCCATCGGTGCGATCGAGAGTATTCCGCGCGTGCGTCGCAAAGATCTGGACCTTGTCGCTGAGGCGGCGCGCCGTGCTGTCCGGGGTGCGGCAAACGATGCCTGGGGCAAAAAGCCCATAGTGACGGTCTTCGTCACGCGGTAAAAAGCCGGCGGTTTTTCAGCGGCTTGGCGGAAAAACTGGAATCAGTCTGGCAACGCGTTGAATCAGAAGGTGAGGAACGATGATCGGACGTTTGAACCACGTTGCACTGGCCGTGCCGGACCTTGCCGCCGCTACCGCGCTCTACCGCAATACTCTGGGCGCTAAGGTTTCTGAGCCGCAGGCGCTGCCTGAGCATGGCGTCACCGTCGTCTTCGTTGACGTCGACAACACGAAGATCGAGCTGCTCGAGCCGCTTGGTGAAACCTCGACAATTCGTGCGTTCATCGAGAAGAACCCGTCGGGCGGCATGCACCATGTTTGCTATGAGGTCGAGGATATCATCGCCGCGCGTGATCGCCTGAAGAGTGAGGGTGCCCGCATCCTCGGTGATGGCGAACCAAAGATCGGCGCGCACGGCAAGCCGGTCCTGTTCCTTCACCCGAAGGATTTCATGGGCACCCTTATCGAGCTCGAGCAGGTCTAGGAGCGCCGCCCCGTGACTTTCGTTTCCATGGCCGCTGTCTACTTCATCCTCTGGTGGGTCGTCTTGTTCGCGATGCTGCCCTTTGGACTCCGTACCCAGGACGACGACGGCGAGGTAACGCTTGGGACCGTGTCGAGCGCCCCGACCGGTTCCCACATGCTGGGAGCTTGCATCCGCACGACGATCGTGTCGGCGCTGATCTTCGCGGCTGGATATATCGCAGTCGAATACTACGGTTTCTCGCTGGACGACATTCCGCGCATCGGGCCGAACGCTCGATAATTCGGCGCTTTAAATCGTGATCCTGAGAAAGGCAGGGAAGTACGGCACTGGCGCTGCCTTGTGCCCAAAAAAAAATGCAAGGCCGAAGCCTTGCAATTTGAACGCGTCCGATCTGTTCCGTTACCGGCGGCTGCGGAAAATCGCGCCTAGATCGCATCCTCCCAAGACTTTGACCGCGCAGGAGAACGGTTATTTTTCCGTCCTCTCGGTTATGTAGCTACATTAGACCAAGCATCGCGGGAATGTCATCAAGAATTTTGCGTTCTCTGACTGCCTCTTGTGCTGCAATGCACAAAAGGTGCCCAAGGCCTGCCTAAACGGTAGTCATGGCAGCCATGTCGGCGTCCGGGTTTCCAAGCTGCCATGAAATCGCTATGAAGCCCACGACTATTCAGCCCCGCGCGCGCTGATTCCTGGCGCGGCCTTTTCATGGACTTGCCGATGCGTCTTTCGCGTTATTTTCTGCCGATCCTCAAGGAGAACCCCCGCGAGGCCGAGATCGTCTCCCACCGCCTGATGCTGCGGGCCGGCATGATCCGGCAGCAGGCTGCCGGCTCGTTCGCGTGGCTGCCGCTCGGCAAGCGCGTGCTCGACAAGGTGTGCAACATCATCCGCGAGGAGCAGGACCGCGCCGGCGCGCAGGAGCTGCTGATGCCGACCATCCAGTCGGCCGACCTGTGGCGCGAGAGTGGCCGCTACGACGACTACGGCAAGGAGATGCTCCGCATTGTCGACCGTCACGAGCGCGACATGCTCTACGGCCCGACCAACGAGGAGATGATCACCGACATCTTCCGCTCGTACGTCAAGTCCTACAAGGACCTGCCGCTGAACCTCTACCACATCCAGTGGAAGTTCCGTGACGAGGTCCGCCCGCGCTTCGGCGTCATGCGCTCGCGCGAGTTCCTGATGAAGGACGCCTATTCGTTCGACGTCGACTACGAGGCCTCGAAGGCGGCCTACAACCGCATGTTCGTCTCGTACCTGCGCACTTTCGACCGCGTCGGCATGAAGTCGATCCCGATGCGCGCCGACACCGGCCCGATCGGCGGCAACCTCAGCCACGAGTTCATCATCCTCGCCGACACCGGCGAAAGCGCCGTCTTCTGCCACCGCGACTTCCTGACGATGAAGGTGCCCGGCGTTGACGTCGACTACGCGAATGACGCCGAGATCGCCGGCATCGTCGATGCCTGGACGAAGCCCTATGCGGCAACCGAAGAGATGCACGACGAAGCTGCGTGGGGCTCGATCAATGGGGACCAGCAGGTGGCAGCGCGCGGCATCGAGGTTGGCCACATCTTCCACTTCGGCGAAAAGTACTCGAAGCCGATGAACGCCAAGGTCATGGGTGCGGACGGCAAAGAACACTTCGTGTCGATGGGCTCCTATGGCATCGGCCCGTCGCGCCTGATCGCTGCGATCATCGAGGCAAGCCACGACGAGAACGGCATCATCTGGCCGGAGTCGGTCGCGCCGTTCGACATCGCGCTGATCAACATGAAGGCCGGCGATGAAGCCTGCGACAAGGCGTGCGACGAGCTCTACGCGCAGCTCACCGCTGCCGGCAAGGATGTGCTCTACGACGACACCGACCAGCGCGCAGGCGGCAAGTTCGCCACCGCTGACCTCATCGGCCTGCCGTGGCAGGTCATCGTCGGTCCGCGTGGCATCGCCGCCGGCGAGGTCGAGGTCAAGAACCGCAAGACCGGCGAGCGTGAGACGATGCCGCTGTCCGGTGTGGTCGCACGGTTCGCCGCATGAGTGACGCTGCCGCGAAGAGACCTGCGGGGGCAGGACCGTTCTCAACGTTCGAGCGCATGGTGGCCTGGCGCTACCTGCGCTCGCGCCGGAAGGACACGGTCATTTCGGCCATCTCGCTGATCTCCTTTCTCGGCATCATGCTGGGCGTGGCGACGCTCATCATCGTCATGGCGGTGATGAACGGTTTTCGCGCCGAGCTTCTTACCCGCATTCTCGGCGTCAACGGCCACCTGATCGTTCAGCCGATCGATCGAGCCTTTGACGACTACGCACCCGTGGCTGGCCGTATTGAGGGCGTGGAGGGTGTGCGCTACGCGATCCCGCTTGTGGAAGGTCAGGTGCTGGCCACCGGCCGTATGGGGCCTGGCTCCGGCGCACTCGTGCGCGGCGTCTCGGACGAAGACATCATGAAGCTGGAGCTCGTCTCGCGAAACGTCCGCCAGGGCTCGCTCGTCGGCTTCGCCGCCAGCGAAGGTGTCGCCATCGGCAAGCGCATGGCCGACAATCTGGGCCTCGCCGTCGGCGACGGGCTGCAGCTGGTGGCCCCTGAAGGTGACGTGACCCCGTTCGGCACCACGCCCCGGCAAAAAACCTATCCGATCGTCGCCATCTTCGAAGTCGGCATGTCGGAGTACGATTCCTCGATCATTTACCTGCCGCTTGCAGAGGCGCAGATGTTCTTCAACAGCGAAGGCGTCGCGCAGAGCATTGAGGTGTTCGTTGACAATCCGGACGCGGTCGACGAGCTCCGCACTCCGATCGAGGTGGCCGCGCAGCGGCAGATTCTCATCACCGACTGGCGCCAGCGTAACCAGACCTTCTTTTCGGCCCTGCAGGTCGAGCGCAACGTCATGTTCATGATCCTCACCCTGATCGTGCTGGTGGCGGCTTTGAACATCATTTCCGGCCTCATCATGCTGGTGAAGGACAAGGGCAGGGACATCGCCATCCTGCGCACCATGGGCGCGACCAGCAGCTCCGTCATGCGCATCTTCATGATGACGGGCGCCGCCATCGGCGTGCTCGGCACGATCGCCGGTGTCGTCCTTGGCGTGATCGTCTGCCTCAACGTCGAGTCGATCCGTCAGTTCTTCTCCTGGCTGTCCGGCACGACGCTGTTCAATCCCGAACTTTACTTCCTGTCGACCCTTCCGGCGAAGATGGACCTGAGCGAAACGGTCTCGGTCGTCATCATGGCGATCACGCTGTCGTTCATCGCTACCCTGTTCCCGGCCTGGCGCGCCGCCAAGCTCGATCCCGTTGAAGCGCTGCGGTACGAATAATGGCACAAAAGCTGCTGCTGGAACTCAAGGCCGTCGACCGGATCTACCACGAGGGCGACCGCAAGCTGGTCATCCTCGATAAGGCTGACTTTGTCCTGCGGCCGGGCGAGATGGTTGCGCTTGTGGCGCCATCGGGTGCGGGTAAATCAACGCTGCTACACACCGCGGGCCTGCTTGAGCGTGCTGACGGCGGCGAGGTCTTCCTGTCCGGTGTCCCGTGCGGGACCCTGTCGGACGACGACCGTACCGCTATCCGCCGCAACGACATCGGCTTCGTCTACCAGTTCCATCACCTCCTGCCGGAGTTTACGGCACTGGAGAACGTGATGATGCCGCAGCTGGTCGCTGGCCTGTCGCGCCAGGAGGCCAAGGAGCGCGCCATTCAGCTGCTCGACTACATGAAGATCGGCCATCGCGCCGACCATCGCCCGGCAGAGCTGTCGGGCGGTGAACAGCAGCGCGTCGCCATTGCCCGCGCTGTCGCCAATGCGCCACTGCTCCTGCTGGCGGATGAGCCGACTGGCAATCTTGATCCGTCGACGGCGTCCTATGTCTTCGACGCGCTCGAGGCGCTCGTGCGCCAGTCAGGCCTGTCGGCCCTGATCGCGACGCACAACCACGATCTTGCGAACCGCATGGACCGGCGCGTGACCCTCTCGCAGGGCAAGATCGTCGAGTTCTGATCTTCTTTTTTCCAGCTTCGCCTGAAAGTGCGGAGCCGACCCTTGGGGAAAGGGCCGGCTCCTGAACCCGGTCTATGGGGACGGGGAGGGTGGGGACTCGACCGGGTTTTTCCGTCGCCTCGGTGAGGCTAATCCGTTCAGAAACGTGCGCGCAGCGAGGCGCGAACTGCGCCTCGCTGGTATCTGCGATTAACGCTTGCCGCCAACGCTGCCGACGAGGACGTTGCGGTCGTCGTCGATAGCGACCCACATGCCGGCATGCTTGGACGACTGGCGCTTGAGGAAGCGGTAGTCGGTATCATGCCAGGCAAGGACGCGGCCCTCGAGATTGTCGAGGATGAAGTCGCCCATGCTGGTCTGGACGGTGAGGACTGCATGACCGTCGCCGTTCGGCTGGCGGACGACGGTGATCAGCAGGTTCGCCGCTGGAACACCGGCCTTCATCAGGAGGCGGCGCTTCTCAAGGACATAGTCCTCGCAGTCGCCAATCCCGTTGACCGGGTAGGACCAGTGCTCCTCGACGCCCCAGATCTCGTAGTCGGTGCGCGGCGTGATCATGGTGTTCACGACGTTGTTGATCTCGATGATCTTGGCCCACAGCTCGCGGGTGAGTTCTACTGGACGTGTCTCACGCAGGCGCTGGCATTCCTGTGGCGCGCGCTGGCAGAACTCGTAGTGGCCAACCGGCTGGGTGGACAGGCCGCCCGTCTGCATGAAGGGTTGCGCGGCGTTAGCTGCTCCGGCGGTGGAACCTGCAACCGCCATGAAGAGAGCTGCCAGCAGCTTGTTGGTTGTTTTCCCCATTTGCGTCTCCCCTGTGTTGAGGAGACTATGGCAGATGCGAATTTATTCGATGCAAAGGTGCGAAGTACAAATTGGTTCAAATTCGAATGAAGCGGTTGTAGATCTCGTTAAGCGTAAGAACAGGGTAAGAATAAAATTGTATTCGATTTTTCGATAAAATTTGAGTGGAACGGATATGCGTCTGGAAACGGTTTGCCGGACGACCAAAAGCAAAGGGCCAGCACGCGGCTGGCCCTTGTCTCGATGCGGATGTGAGGATGATCAGCGGCGGCCGGAGAACTCGGCGACGAGAACCTCTTCGCGCTGCACGGCCGCGAACTCGATGGCGATGCCTTCCTGAAAGTGACGCACCACACGGCCCCGCATGGTGCCGAGCAGAACCGGCTGGCCGAGTTCCGGCTTGGCGTCGACCTCGATCGCGGCGCCCGACAGCGACAGGTCGATGATGCGGCACTTGTACTGGCTACCGTCGGCAAGCTCGAGCGTGGTCATCGGATTGCGTGGCGACACGCGTTCGTGGCGGCGATCCTCCGGCAGGTCGAGTTCATGGCGGTTGGCGAGCCAGGTGAGCTGCGCGGCGAGCTTATCGCGCTTTCGCTCCGAGGCGATCAGCTGCATGGCGAAGCCGCCGTCGATGATGCGCGTCACCACGCCTTCGACACGGCCAATGTGGTCGAGATAGGCGATCACCTTTTCACCGAGCGCGCCGGGACGGTCCGCGCGCAGGGCGACGTCGCCCGGCGACATGTCGATGACATGGCACGGATACTCCGAGCGATCCTCGAGCATGTAGCGGCCGTAGATCTTCACGCGTACGCGCTGGAACCTGCGTCGCTCTGTTCTGCCCGGCGCAATCATCATCGCTGCCGCTACCCCGATCTAGCCGTTCCAAACCCAGTTGTTCCTGTTTGACACAGGAAGTTCGGGCGCAGACTAACGGAAGGCCGGTTAAGAAGCAGTAATGCCCCAAAAGAGGACGAAGTAACGCCTTAGCGCTCTCGTCCGCCCTCGATCACGACCAGATGGCGAACGCGCCGTCCCGCTTCGGGTGTTTCCGGCGTGACGGGCAGCATCTGGTTCTCTGCTGGTGCAATCGGCGGTACGGTGACTGCTGGCCGGGTGGCAAGCAACGCAGGTTCCCGGGCCGGGTCGACCACGCGCAGCGTGTCGATCGAAGCCTCGATGATCGGGTCGGTTCCCAGCCAGTAGGGGCGGTGGAGGGGGGTGATCGCCCCCAGCACGCGCGGACTGCCGAGCCCTCCCTCGAGCGGCAGCAGCACCATCTCAAACTGGTTGGAACGGCCGGAAAGGGTGGCGCCCTCGAAGGTGATGGCGATCACCGACTTGTTGTGAAAGGCGGAATGGGTGAAGCGCGACAGCACGCGCTGGTCGCGATGAACCCAGGCGGAAAGGAACGAATAGCCCTTCAGCTCCCGGCCGAATGTGGCGCAAAGCCGCGTGCCTGCCAGGCGAAATACTGGTTCGCCGCGGGAATCTTTCTCAAGAAAAAAAGTATCTGCCAGCAAGGACTTGATGTCCGCCGGTTCGATCTCGGTGCGTCGCGGCGCGGGACGCTTGCCCCGCAACCTGTTCCAATACTGGAACAACGCGATCGTTCCTTCGTGCTTCATAAACTCTTACCGCCCCTGTCCCTCTTGCGGTTGTCCCATGGGCGAACAGAACTTTTGATTCCCATGAGAGTCATGCCTGCACAAGCAGGAGCCATGCCAGTACCGTTAACCGTTTTGCACGCGGTTCCGATCCGTTAGGGTTAATAAAGGGTATACCTTGCCGAACTCACTTTCCTGTGACAAGTAACACCCACTTCAAAGCGACGGGCTCGGGTGGGGAATCGACCGGACATCTTTGGGGCGGAGCTCGGGGGGGCTCCAACCTGCGGCCGTTCAGGGGAAACCCTGGACGGCTTTTCATTTTGGTCGCGCTCTGGCACGGTCACGGCATTGTCAGTTAGCGTGCGGCAACATGGTTCTGGTCTCTGACGCGATGCGTCGTAGGGTCAAAATGGTTCCCGCAAGGCGCTTGCCGGCAGACAACACCTGACCCTCTAGCCAGAACAGTTTGCATGACCGCCGAACACCAAGTCCCGCCGCCATCCGCTTCCGACCCGCGGGCCCAGGACGTGCCGCCACCGGCACGCGAACCGGTTTTCAACCTGGCGGGCGTGGTGATTGCGCTGATCGCCCTGTGCGTGGCGATCCACCTGGTGCGCATGTACCTGCTGAGCGAGGCCGACGACTTCGGCGTGATGTTGCGCTTCGCCTTCATCCCGTTGCGTTATACCGGCGGCTACCAGATGGACATCTTTGCCTGGCTGGCGCCGGTCACTTATTCGCTGCTTCATGGCAACGCCGCGCACCTGATCATCAATATGATCTGGCTTGCCGCCTTCGGCTCGCCCTTGGCAAATCGAATCGGCGTCGTCCGCTTCCTTCTGTTCTGGATCGTCACTTCGGTTGCGGCGGTCGCGCTGCATTTCGTTCTGCATCCTACCGATGTCGCGCCGCTGGTTGGCGCGTCCGGTGCGATCTCCGGAATGATGGGCGCCGCCGCGCGCTTCCTGTTCCAGATCGACCGCAGGCGCCGGCGGCCGTGCTTTAGCGGCAACGTCCGCTCGTTCCGGCAAGTATTCAGCTCGCGCTCGGCCCTTACCTTCCTTGGAGTCTGGCTCATCGTGAACGTGTTGACGGCGTTTGGCTTCGGCGCGCCTGACGACGGCGGCAGCATTGCCTGGGAAGCGCATATCGGCGGCTTCCTCGCCGGCTTCTTCCTTATCCGGCTGTTTGACCGGCAACCTCTACGCGAGTCTTGAAAAGCCCCGCATCTGGGCGCACGATGAACTTCGGGGTCAGGGCAGCAGTTGGGGCACCGCCAACGGAGGAGATGCTGATGACCGTTAAGTCCATTCTCGACGCGAAGGGCCGGGATGTCGTTACGATCGAGCCCGAAGCAACGCTGCAGGAGGCGGCGCGCCTGCTTGGCCTCCGCCGCATCGGTGCCGCCGTCGTGACACGAGCGGACCGGACAATCCTCGGCATTCTGTCGGAGCGCGATATCGTCCGCCTGATCGGCGAGCGTGGCGCTGATGCGCTGGCCATGAACGTGCGCGAGGCGATGACCTCGAAGGTGAGCACCTGCAGGGAAACGAGCACCATCAATGAAGTGATGGAAGTCATGACCCATGGCCGCTTCCGCCACCTGCCGGTGGAGAAGGACGGCAAGCTTGATGGCATCGTCTCGATTGGCGACGTGGTGAAACGGCGAATCGAAGACGTCGAGCGCGAGGCCGAGCAGATCCGCGAGTACATCGCGACCGCCTGACGCCGGAGCATCCGCGAGCCGGACCGCGCGGCCCCGGCTCGCCATGGAGCTTTCATCCCTAACATCCCGGGGAACCCGCCGCGGCACAGTGGTTTGCGGCGCCCCTGCGACCCTGCATGCAGCGCTGATTGGCCCGAAGCGCTTGCATGAGCGCGCGCTTTGATCTAGCGAAACCCAATGTTTTTGTGGCGCGCTCGCGCCTCCGGACCCTGCAGCGACGAACGGACTTCCATGACCATCATCGATACGCGCACACCTGACCCCAAGCGCCTCATTCCCGGTGCAACCGGTGACTGGGAGGTGATCATCGGCATGGAGGTGCATGCCCAGGTGAAATCCGCCGCCAAGCTGTTCTCCGGCGCCTCGACTGCGTTCGGTGCTGAGCCGAATTCGAACGTCAGCCTCGTCGACGCCGCCATGCCCGGCATGCTACCGGTCATCAACGAAGAGTGCGTGCGCCAGGCCATTCGCACCGGCCTCGGCCTCAAGGCGCAGATCAACCTGAAGTCGGTCTTCGACCGCAAAAACTATTTCTATCCGGATCTGCCACAGGGCTACCAGATCTCGCAGTACAAGCAGCCGATCGTTGGCGAGGGCACGATCATCATCTCGGTCGGCCCTGACCGTCAGGGCAACTTCGAAGACATCGAGGTTGGCATCGAGCGTCTGCACCTCGAGCAGGACGCCGGCAAGTCGATGCACGACCAGCATCCGACCATGTCCTATGTCGACCTGAACCGCTCGGGCGTGGCGCTGATGGAAATCGTCTCGAAGCCGGACATGCGTTCGGCTGACGAGGCCAAGGCGTTCCTAACCAAGCTGCGCACGATCGTCCGTTACCTAGGCACCTGCGACGGCAACATGGACGAAGGCTCCATGCGCGCCGACGTCAACGTCTCGGTCCGCCGTCCGGGCGAGCCGTTTGGCACCCGCTGCGAGATCAAGAACGTCAACTCGATCCGCTTCGTCGGCCAGGCCATTGAATATGAGGCACGCCGCCAGATCGCCATCCTCGAGGACGGGGGCGTGATCGATCAGGAGACCCGTCTGTTCGACGCGGTGAAGGGCGAGACCCGCTCGATGCGCTCGAAGGAAGAGGCGCACGACTACCGCTACTTCCCGGATCCGGACCTGCTGCCGCTCGAGTTTGACCAGGCCTACGTCGACGCGCTGGCTGCCGACTTGCCGGAGCTGCCGGACGACAAGAAGGCCCGCCTGATCAAGGAACTTGGCCTCTCGGCCTACGACGCGTCGGTCCTGGTTTCGGAGAAGGCGATCGCCGACTACTTCGAAAAGGCCGCCGCCGGCCGCGACGGCAAGACGGTCGCGAACTGGGTCATCAACGACCTCCTGGGCGCTCTGAACAAGTCCGGCAAAGACATTGAAACGACTCCGGTTTCGCCCGATCAGCTCGGTGCGATCGTCGACCTGATCAAGGAAGGCACGATCTCCGGCAAGATCGCCAAGGACCTGTTCGAGATCATCTGGAACAAGGGCGGCGATCCGCGCGAAGTCGTCGAGACACGCGGCATGAAGCAGGTGACCGACACCGGAGCGATCGAGAAAGCCGTCGACGAAGTCATTGCTGCCAACCCGGACAAGGCCGAGCAGGCCAAGGCTAAGCCGACGCTGGCTGGCTGGTTCGTCGGCCAGGTGATGAAGGCTACCGGTGGCAAGGCTAACCCCCAGGCCGTCAATGACCTCGTCAAGGCACGCCTCGGGATCGAATAGCCATGTTTGTCCGCACCGCTTCGGAACGCGATCTCGAGGCGGTGCGCCAGCTCCTCGTTGAGACTTGGCACGACACCTACGACGCGATCTATGGTTCAGACCGGGTCGCGTCGATCAACACCGAATGGCATTCGCTGAGCGCGCTGCGAGCGCGCATTGACATGCCGCAATCCGAGTTCCTGCTCGCCGATGACGGCGAGACGATTGCAGGCGTCGCGTTCGCGACAGCCGCTGATGACGGCAAGACCGTCAAGCTCCATCAGCTCAACGTTCATCCGGCCCATCAGGGCAGGGGTATCGGTGGCCTGTTGCTCGACGAGCTCGAGGGCTGCTTTCCCGACGCCGACAAGGTTCGCTTGGAGGTCGAGGAAGCAAACATGCGCGCTGTGCGCTTCTATGTGGGGCAGGGCTTTTCCAAGGTGGGCGAGACCGGCAATTGCGGCAAGGAAGGCTCCGGCATCAAAGCCGCCATTTTCGAGCGTCCTATTCTCTGGGCTGAATAGTCGCCAACAAGTCCTTCTGGACTAACGCTATTTTCTTGATCCTTCTGCCAGATTGATCTGGAAATGCAGCCAGATCCTACCCGTCCGAAAGCATCCCTATGTCGGCTCTAGCTCTCGCCCTTGTCCTGCTGGCAGCGCTCCTGCATGCATCCTGGAACGCAATGGTCAAGGCGAACGGCGACCGTGCCATCGTGCTGGCTGGCGTAGCCTTCGTGCATTTCGTTGGCGGTACGATTATCGCGATCCTCGCGCCGATGCCCGCGCCCGAGAGCTGGCCGTTCATCATTGCCTCGGCGATCATCCACTATCTCTATTACGCCCTGATCTTCTTCGCCTATCGCTGGGGCGACCTCTCGCACGTCTACCCGGTTTCTCGCGGCATCGCCCCGGCGCTGGTGACGCTCGGCGCCTGGTTGTTCGTCGGCGAGACGCTGACGCCGCTCGGCTGGGCGGGCGTGACGACCGTCTCGCTCGGCATCCTGTTCCTGACGGCCGGCAAGCGCATCGCCGGCACCGACCCGCGTGCTTTGTTCGCGGCGCTCACCACCGGTGTCGTGATAGCCATTTATTCGGTGGTCGATGGCGTTGGCGTTCGCCTGTCGGGCGCGCCGATGGGCTATATCGGTTGGCTGTTCGCCAGCGAAGTGCTGATCACCGCCTTCGTGCTTGCACGCCGCCGCAAGACCTTGCCGTCGGTTCACAACAAGCTGGTCTGGGTCGGGCTTTTGGGCGGCGTGTTCTCGGCAGCTGCCTACGGCCTGGTGATATTCTCGGCGACGATCGCGCCGCTCGGCGGAATCTCGGCCGTGCGCGAATCGAGCGTCATCATCGCCGCGCTGATCGGCGTGTTCATGTTCGGCGAGCGGCCGATGGCCAAGCGCCTCATCGCGGCGGTGATCGTCGCGGCGGGCGTCCTGATGCTGGCCGCCTGAGGCGCTTACTCGCCGTCGAGGATGATCTCGTTCCCCTCGGGATCATAGATGACGCCCGCGGAGCAGGACTGGATGTATTCGCGGAAGCTGAGGTCGCAGAGTACCTTCGCCGCTGCGATTGCCGCTTCGCGCGACGGCCACCCGCAGGTGAACTCGCTCCAGTGGATGCCCTCCTTGTGCATCACTCCGACGCCGGCCGACCAGCCCGGGCCTTCGCACCACGCCATCGGCGCGCAGTCCTCAATCGAGCCGGTGCTCTCGGCGCATTTCTGGCGGGCGCAGTCGATTGTCGACGCCGCATCCTCGCCGACGCAGACGCCGCCACCCTGTTCGGGCGCATAGGCGAATGCGATGCCGTTGGCCTGCGATGGCAGCGCTGCCCCACCGAGCATGAGACACGCGGCTGAAAGCACAGCCGCACACTTGCGAAGGTTCATGAAGTCCTCCCCGACCATGGATGTTGTCGGGCCAGAGAATGCGTCAGGCAAAAGCCGTTGCCAATTGAAATCCTGTGGCTTCAGAACCCTTGTAATTGGCGCCGTGTGAGGCCATAAGCGGGACTACGGCGATACCTTGCCGGAGGAATCTATGACGACCTTTTTGAAACAGTTCTTCACCTGGTGGAACGGCCAGACGCTCGGAACCCGCTTCCATACCTGGCGTCACGGCACCCGTGTCGGCACCGATGAGTTCGGCAACGTCTACTATGAGGGCGGCAAGGATTCTGAAGGCCGCACCCGCCGCTGGGTCATCTACAACGGCTATTCGGAAGCGTCCTCGATTCCTCCGGGCTGGCATGGCTGGATCCACCACCGCGTGGATACCCCGCCGTCCAAGGAAAACTACCAGCCGCGCGAGTGGCAGAAGCCGCATAACCCGAACCCGACCGGTACGCCGAACGCCTACCGTCCGAAGGGCTCGCTGCTGAACACCGGCGAACGCCCGCGCGTGACCGGCGACTACGACGCCTGGACCCCGGGCAACTGAGTGCAATGCGAGGCTGTGGCGAGGTTTTTCTCGCCACAATCGTCCTGTACCCAGACGCAGTTCCTTCCTGAATCACCGGATCGTACCGCCGCATGGGCACTCGCAATTCGATGACATCTCTGCGCCGCCTGCTGCTCACCGCCGTGGGCTGCCTTGCAGTTACGGCTGTTCCTGCGTCTGCCGAGCGGATCAAGAACAAGGTCGCGGAGTTTACCGGTGTCGACAAGATCACCGGCCGCATCATCACCTTCGACGTCTACATCAACGAGACGGTGCAGTTCGGCGCGCTGCAGGTCACCCCGCGCGTCTGCAATTCATCGCCCGAGACGGAAGAGCCAAAGACCGACACCTTCGTTGAAGTTGACGAGATTACCCTCGACCGGAAGATCCGCCGCATCTTCACCGGATGGATGTTTGCCGAAAGCCCGGGCCTGAACGCTGTCGAGCACCCCGTCTATGACGTCTGGCTGAAGACCTGCAAGCAGGAGTCGGACGTTCCCGCGCCCGAGGCGCCGAAGACCAACTGACGCAGCTCAGGGCGCGAACTGCGCGTCACCCTGCAGCGCTTCTTCCAGCATCTGCTCGTATTTCTTGCGCGGAACGTCGATCGCGCCGAAGCGCTTGAGGTGCTCGGTGGTGAACTGCGTGTCGAGGAGCACGAAGCCGCGTTCCCTGAGCCGCTCGACCAGATAGACCAGCGCCACCTTCGACGCGTCGGTCTCGCGCGAAAACATGCTTTCGCCGAAGAAGGTGCGGCCGAGGCTGACGCCATAGAGGCCGCCCACCAGCTTGCCGTCCCGCCAGCTTTCGACTGTGTGGCAGTAGCCATGCTCGAAGAGGGCAGTGTAGGCTTCGCGGATCGGCTCGTTGATCCAGGTCGACATGCGCCCTTCGCGCGCCTCCGCACAGCCGTCGATGACGCCTTTGAAGTCGGTGTTGACGCGGATTTCGAAGACCTGCTGCCGGACCGTCTTCCTGAGGCTGCGCGGCACGTGGAAGGAGTCGAGCGGCAGGATGCCGCGCGACTCGGGTCGAACCCAGAAGATTTCCGGATCGTCGGCGCTTTCCGCCATCGGAAAGACGCCTGACGCGTAGGCACGCAGCAGGAGGTCGAGGGGAATTCGACGTCCTGGTGCGATGGGGCGGCTCATGATGCCAGCCTGTGCCCGTTGTTATCCGTCGTTGCCCGGCGTGGTCGAAGCCAGATACTTCTCCAGCCAGTGAATATCGTAATCGCCATTGGCGATGTCGATATTGCCAACGAGGTCACGGAACAGCGGCAGCGTCGTGTTGATGCCGTCGACGACGAACTCATCGAGCGCGCGGCGCAGGCGCATCATGCACTCGACACGGTTGCGGCCATGCACGATCAGCTTGCCGATCAGGCTGTCGTAGTAGGGCGGAATCTTGTAGCCTGAGTAGACGCCGGAATCGACGCGCACGCCAAGGCCGCCAGGCGTATGGAAGTGCGTGATCTTGCCAGGCGACGGCACGAAGGTGCGCGGGTCCTCGGCGTTGATGCGGCACTCGATCGCGTGGCCGTGGAAGCGCACGTCCTCCTGGCGGACCGAAAGGCCGCCGCCCGATGCGACGCGGATCTGCTCATGGACGAGGTCGATGCCGGTGATCGCTTCCGTGACCGGATGCTCCACCTGCAGGCGGGTGTTCATCTCGATGAAGTAGAACTCGCCGTTCTCGTACAGGAACTCGATCGTGCCCGCGCCCGAATAGCCAAGGTTGGCTATCGCGTTTGCGCAGATCATGCCGATGCGGTCGCGTTCCTCTGCATTGAGGGCAGGGGAGTTCGCTTCTTCCCACACCTTCTGGTGACGGCGCTGCAGCGAGCAGTCGCGTTCGCCAAGGTGGATCGCCTGGCCCATGCCGTCGCCCATGACCTGGACTTCGATGTGGCGCGGCTTCTCGAGATACTTCTCGATGTAGACGGCGTCGTCGCCGAACGCGGCACCAGCTTCCGAGCGGGCCGTTGCAAGCGCGACCTCAAGGTCAGCTTCGCTGCGCGCGACCTTCATGCCGCGGCCACCGCCGCCGGCCGAAGCCTTGATGATGACCGGGTAACCGATCTCGGCGGCAATGCGCTTGGCTTCCTTTTCCTCGGTCACGGCGCCGTCGGAGCCGGGAACGACCGGGATGCCTAGGCTCTTCGCGGTGCGCTTCGCCTCGATCTTGTCGCCCATCACGCGGATGTGGTCGCCCTTGGGGCCGATGAAGGTGATGTTGTGCGCGGCGAGAATGTCAGCAAACTTGGCGTTCTCCGACAGGAAGCCGTAGCCCGGATGGATCGCATCCGCGCCGGTGATCTCGCAGGCCGCGACGATCTGGTGGATGTTGAGGTAGGATTCGCGCGAAGGCGGCGGACCGATGCAGACGCTCTCGTCGGCGAGGCGCACGTGCATTGCATCCGCGTCGGCGGTGGAGTGCACAGCGACCGTCTTGATGCCGAGCTCCTTGCAGGCCCGCAGGACGCGAAGCGCAATTTCACCGCGGTTGGCGATCAGGATTTTCTGGAACATCGCCCGGCCTATTCGATGACAACGAGCGGCTCACCGTATTCCACGGGCTGCGCATCTTGGCACAGGATCGCGGTGACGGTGCCCGCACGCGGTGCAGGGATCTGGTTCATCGTCTTCATCGCCTCGATGATGAGAAGGGTCTGGCCCTCCTTCACCTGCTGGCCGACGGTGATGAACGGCGCGGCGCCCGGAGCCGGAGCGAGGTAGACGGTGCCGACCATCGGCGACGGGACGGCGTTCTTGGAGACGTCTGCCGGTGCCGCCGCTGCGGGAGCCGCAGGAGCCGCCGGGGCAGCCGCAACGGGTGCCGGGGCAGGCGCAGCTGCCGGGGCAAAAGCCTGGACCGCAGCGGGAGTGCGCGAAACGCGAATCCGCAGATCGTCCTGTTCCACCTCGATTTCGGTCAGATTGGTTTCATCCAGGATGCTGGCGAGGTCGCGGATCAGCTGCTGGTCAACGCCGTATTTCTTGGTCGACATCGAGTTGGGTCCCTTATCGTGTTTCTTGGCGCCGGTCATGACCGGGCGGCGAGCGCGTGAAGTGCCATGATGTACCCGTATGGGCCGAATCCACAGATCATGCCGGTGGCAACGGGCGACACCCATGAATGGTGCCTGAATTGTTCGCGCGCGTGAATGTTTGAAAGATGCACTTCCGCGACGGGCAGGGGCTGCACAGCCCGGATCGCGTCGTGGATGGCGATGGAAGTATGACTGTAGGCGCCGGGGTTGATGATCAGCCCCTTGGCCTTGGAACCGGCTTCCTGAATCCAGTCGACCAGAACGCCCTCGTGGTTGGACTGGCGGAAATCGACCTCAAATCCGAGCTCGGTGCCGGCCTTGCGGCAATCTTCGCCGATCTGGTCCAGCGTCTTGCCACCATAGATGCCGGGCTCTCTGACGCCGAGCATGTTGAGATTGGGGCCGTTCAGAACGAAAATGACATTTGACATGGATAGATGGTCCCTGCGCGCCGGCATCTATAAAGGGCTTAGTCCGGGAGGCAAAGAGCGCAAGTGCCTTCTTCGCCTGTCCACAACGACAACAGCGCGTCCGCTTCACGGTTAATTCGTCGCGCGGGCCTGATCAACCTTTTCTGACAAAACCTCGTGTCCGAGCGCGCCGAACACAACTTCATCACCTACCACATAGGAAGGCGTACCGGTGATCGCGAGCCGGTTGGCAAGGTCATAGGTCTGGTTGAACGCCTCGATGATCTCGGGGTTCTTCATCTCCTGGCGCAGCGTGGCCTCATCGACACCGAGCGAGACGGCGGCAAGGATCGCCGCACCTTCCGAAGCGCGGGCACCGCCGACGAGCAGGCGTTCATGGAACTCCTGGTACTTCTCCGGCGCCAGCGAGCGGAATGCCATCGAGACGATGTGCGCCTTCTGCGAGTCGGGCCCGAGTATCGGGAATTCCTTCAGCACGAAGCGCAGGTCCGGATTGTTGGCGACGAGCGCCTTCATGTCCTCGTGCGCGCGCTTGCAGAAGCCGCAGTTATAGTCGAAGAACTCGACGATGGTCGTGGTGCCGTTCGGATTGCCGATCACGCCGTCATACTTTGAATTGAAGATGACGTCGGCCGACTCGGCGATGGTCGCCCGCTGCAGCTCGGCCTGCATGTCCTGTTGGCGCTGCTCGAGCGCCACCTGCATCTCGGCAAGGATTTCCGGATTTCCGAGGAGATAGTCGCGCACGATCTGCTCGATCTGCTGCTGTGGCAGGCCGGCCGTTGGTGCGGACGCCTGCACGGCGGCAGAGGAGGACGCCTGGTTGCCGGCAAAATAACCTGCGCCGACCATCAGTGCGCTGGCGGCGAGGCCTGCGAGAGCGAAGGGGATTGCTTTGATGCTCATGTCGGATTGGCCTGTTCTCTGCGCCTAGCGCTTTGGTGCCTTGTAATTGAGGATGTCCTGCGCGCGCAGCCAGGAGGGTGAACCCTTCTTCAGCTTCAGCTGTGCCCGCGCGGCGAATTTCTTCGCTTCGTCGTACTTGCCCGAATAGAAGTGCCCGTCGGCGGTTGCAAGCTCGGCCTGGCCGATATCGCCCAGCTGTCCATAGGCCTGCGCGAGATAGCGGTAGCCGGCGGAGAAATCCTTAGCCCGCGTCAGTCCCGCCTGCAGCTCGACCACCGCCTTGCGGATGTTCTCGGGCTTGCCGGTGGCGAGCAGTGCCTGGCCGTAGCCGATTTGGATGAGGCCGGAATTGCCGCGTTCGAGGCTTTTGGCGCGGCCAAAGGCTTCCGCGGCCTCAGCCGGACGACCGGCCTTCATTAGGATCTCGCCGCGCATTTCGTGGAAATACGGGTTCTTCGGGTTCTGCGCGACCACGGCGTCGATCTTGCCGACCGCTGCACGGGCACTGCCCGAAATGAAGGTGGCGATGGCGTCGGCGTAGAGAGCAGGCAGACCGCGCGGATCGTTGCGGAACAGGCGCATCGCGGCCTGGTGCCCCTGCGTGTACGCAGCGATCTTGGCCCGCATCAGGTCGTGGCGCAGCTGCAGGGCAGGGGGATCCTTGCGCTCGAAGTGCTTGCTTTGACGCGCCAGGGTTTCGAGCGTCGCAATGCGCTCCTGCGGCGTCGGGTGGCTGATCTGGTAGGGATCGACGCGAACGCCGGCGAGCGCCATCGACTTGCCGAGCCGCTCGAAGGTCTTCAGCATGCCTTTGGCCGACTGGCCGGTGCGCTCAAGATAGGTGATGGCCGAGCGGTCGGCGGTGGCTTCCTCGGTGCGCTGGTAGCTTAGCAGCGAACGGCGGGCAGCTTCCGTGCCACCCATGAGGATGCCGGTGCCGGAGCGGGCAAGGCCGTCGGAGCCCGCTTGCGCGCCGGCCACCATCGCGCCCGCGCCAAGAATCGTCGAAATGATAGCCATGGTCTGCGCGCGCGACAGCTGCTCGCGCAGGCGCTGCTGGTGGCCGCCGGCGATATGACCGGCCTCGTGCGCGATCACGCCGATAATCTCGTTCGGCGTTTCCGACATCAGCAGCGCGCCGGTGTTCACGAAGATGCGGCGCCCGGCCACGAACGCGTTGAACGAGTTGTCGTTGACCAGAATGATTTCAATGCCGGACTTGCTGAGGCCCGCAGCCTCGAGAATCGGTCGGGCATATTCGGCAACCAGTGCCTCGATTTCCGCGTCGCGGACGAGCGAGATGCCGCGCTGGGCATGGGCCTGCGCGGAAACGGCCACCGACAGGATCGTGGCAAGGAACAGGCGCAAGACGTTGCGGAGCGAAGCAAATCGACGCATGGAAGTCAGAGCTAACGGACCTTGGGTAAGCTGAAAAGCTGCGGCGTTGGTTTTCATCAACTTGTGATCCGCACATGTTTCAGGCATTTGTGCGGCCACTCCCCCTTCTGGTTACCGAGGTTATACATGGCGGTCGCCATTTCCAGACGCGGCGCAGTCGAGCCGTTTCATGCAATGGACATCCTGGCAGAGGCGAACCGCCTGCGTGCCCAGGGGCATCCGGTGGTGTCGCTTGCCGTCGGCCAGCCTTCCGATCCCGCTCCGCGCGCGGTGCGAGAGGCTGCAGCGCTTGCGGTTCAGAACGGACAGATAGGCTACACCGATTCGCTGGGCTTGATGGACCTGCGAAAGGCAATCGCTCAGCACTATGGCGATGCCTACGGCCTCGACGTACCTGCCTCGCGCATCGCCGTAACAACCGGCTCGTCCGCCGGCTTCAACCTCGCCTTCCTCGCGATGGTCGACGCAGGCGACCGCGTTGCGATTACCACGCCCGGCTATCCGGCCTACCGCAACATCCTCGCGGCGCTGGGCCTTGAGGTCGTCGAGATCAGGCTGGGCGACGAAGGCTACCTTACCGCGGAAATGCTGGAGCGTACCCATCGTGAAAAGTCGCTCAAGGGCGTGCTGTTCGCCAGCCCCGGCAACCCGACCGGTGCTCTGATCCCGGCAGAGGCGCTGCGCGAACTGGTCGAAGCTGCCCGAGACCTCGGCATCGCCGTCATCTCGGACGAGATCTACCACCGACTGTCCTACACCAGCGCCGATGTCAGCGCGCTGAGCTACGGCGATGATGTGACGGTCATCAACTCGTTCTCGAAGTACTATTGCATGACCGGCTGGCGCATCGGCTGGATGGTGCTGCCGGAGGAGCTGGTTCGACCGGTGGAGCGCATTTCCCAGAGCCTCTACATCTCAGCACCGGAAGTCTCGCAAATTGGCGCGATCCAGGCGTTCGGCGCGAGCGAGGAGCTCGATCTCGTCAAGCAGCGCTACATCGCCAACCGCGCATTGCTGTCCGACGCGCTGCCGAAGCTCGGCCTGCCCCTGGCTGCACCCATGGACGGCGCGTTCTATGCCTATTGCGATGTCTCGCGGCACACGAATGACAGCATGGACTTTGCGAAGCGGCTGCTCGCGGAGGCGCATGTGGCGGCAACGCCGGGCCTCGACTTCGACATCAGCGAAGGCCATCGCTACCTGCGCCTGTCCTATGCGGGTAGCGGCGCGGACGTTTCCGAAGCCATCGAGCGGCTGACGCGCTGGCTGTAGCCATCCGAGCGGGTTGACCTGCTGGCTTCACCAACCCCTGGAAACAAAGAAACCGGCGCGTGCGCCGGTTTCTTTTTGTCTGATCGGTTGTGGCGCGGCTTAGAAGAAGCCGCGACGCTGCCACCATCCCTTGCGCGGCTTCGGCTCCTCGCCGGCAGGGGCCGACGAGGTCACGACCGGCTCGGTCGCGATCGGCTTGGGTTCCGCCTTCGGAGCCGGTTCCTCTGCCTTGGCCTCCGGCTCGGATTCGGCCGGCGCCTCCGACGTTACGTCCGCAGCTACTTCCGCCGGCGCTGCTTCTGCGGCCGGTTCGTCAGCCGCGATAGCTGCAGGTTCGGCGGCGGGCTCAGCCGGAGCCTCGACAGCCTCGGCGGCAACCGGCTCGGCCGGCGCTTCGGCCTCCGCAGTTGCCTTCTTGCGACGCGTGGTGCGCTTCTTCGGCTTCTCTGCCGGCTCCTCGGCAGCTGGTGCCGCCTCAAGTTCAGTCGCAGCCTGTGCGACTTCTGCTTCGGCAGCCTCGGTCTTCTTGGAGCGCCGGCGCGTGGCCTTCTTCTTCGGTGCTTCCTCGGCCGGAGCCTCTGCGGCAGCCTCAACGGCAGCTGCCGGTTCGACCGCACCCTCGACGGTCTCCATCGCGGCCGCATCGGCGTCGCCCGTCGCCGCAGGCGCTTCTGAGGTTGCCTCGGCTACAACCTCGGCGGCAGGGGCTTCAGCCTCGCCCTCAGCCTCTTCACCGGAAGCTGCTGCCAGCGCGTCCTCGTCACGACGGTTGCGGCGTCCACCGCGCTTGCCGCGACGGCGCTTCTTCGTCTCGCCATTGCCGGTAGCCGACCCTTCAGCGCTGGCCTCGCCAGCGGATTCGCCCTCATCGTCGGTCTCGGCAACGGCATCGGCCGTCTCGCCGGCATCGTCGTCGACGGTGGATTCACCGTTCGTCGCTGCCTGTGCTGCGTCCTGCTCACCGCGATCGCGACCGCCACGACGGCGGCGGCGACGCTTGCGCTTGCGCTGGCCGCCATTGCCGTTTTCTTCCTGCGTAGCGGCAGCAACCGGCTCCGCAGCCTCTTCTTCTGCCTCTTCCTCGACCTCAACGTCGATGATGTCGTCCTCAGGCTCTTCCTCGTAGGCGATGGTCGGCATGACCGGCACGAAGCCTTCCGGCCGCTCTGCAATGGCGCCCTTGACGATGAGGTAGTGCTGCGAGCGCACCGACTCGTCGGCCTCGATGGTGATCGTCAGGCCGAAACGCCTCTCGAGGTCGATCAGCGTCGAACGCTTGTGGTTGAGAATGTAGATCGCGGTGGCCGTCGGCGTACGCACGATGATGTGGTTGCGCGAGTCCTTGAGGAGGTACTCCTCGATCGCGCGGATCACCAGCAGACCGACCGACGAATCGGACCGGACATGACCGGCGCCGCCGCAATGCGGGCAGACCTGCATGGTCGATTCGAGCACCGAGGCGCGAATGCGCTGGCGCGACATTTCGAGCAGGCCGAAATGCGAGATCCGGCCGACCTGGATGCGGGCGCGGTCGTTCTTCAGGCATTCCTTCAGCCGCTTCTCGACCGCGCGGTTGTTGCGGCTCTCCTCCATGTCGATGAAGTCGATCACGATGAGGCCGGCAAGGTCGCGCAGGCGAAGCTGGCGGGCAATTTCCTCCGCCGCTTCGAGGTTCGTCTGCAGCGCGGTGTCCTCAATGGAGTGCTCCTTGGTGGAGCGGCCCGAGTTCACGTCGATCGCAACCAGCGCTTCGGTCTGGTTGATGATGATGTAGCCGCCGGACTTCAGCGTCACCTGCGGCTGCAGCATCTTGTCAAGCTGCCCCTCAATGCCGTTGCGCGCGAAGATCGGCACCGTGTCGCGGTAGGGCTGAACCACTTTGGCGTGGCTCGGCATCAGCATGCGCATGAAGTCCTTCGCCTCGCGGTAGCCCGACTCGCCGGCGACGAGGATCTCGCTGATGTCCTTGTTGTAGAGGTCACGCACCGAACGCTTGATGAGGGAGCCTTCCTCGTAGACGAGGGCAGGGGCCGTGGACTTCAGCGTCAGATCGCGGACGTTGTCCCACAGGCGCATCAGGTATTCGTAGTCGCGCTTGATCTCGGTCTTGGTGCGGCTCTCGCCGGCCGTGCGCAGGATGACGCCCATGCCCTGCGGGACATCGAGCTCCTTGACGATTTCCTTGAGGCGCTTGCGATCCTGCGCGTTGGTGATCTTGCGGGAGATGCCGCCGCCACGGGCGGTATTCGGCATCAGCACGGAGTAGCGCCCGGCAAGCGACAGATAGGTCGTCAGCGCGGCGCCCTTGTTGCCGCGCTCTTCCTTGACCACCTGCACCAGCAGGATCTGACGGCGCTTGATGACTTCCTGGATCTTGTACTGGCGGCGATGCGGTCGGCGACGCTCTTCGTGGACTTCCTCGAAGGCATCCTCGGCGCCAACGGACTCGATCTCGTCGGCCCCGTTGTTGTCGTCGCCGTCGTGAGAGTCGCTGTCGTCGTGATTGTCGTCGCTCGACGCTTCGGCTTCTTCGGCATCGTGGCCTTCGGCAGCAGGAGGAGCTTCCTCGGATACCACGTCGGCTTCCGCGGCCTCGGCCAGCACCTTCTCGCGGCTTTCCTCGCCTTCGGCCTCTACGGCCTCGCCAGCCTCGTCGTCGTGGCTTTCGCCCTCGGCGTCGGGACCGTTCGCCTCGCTGGCGGCGTGTGCGCCTTCGCCATTGCGGTCACGATTGCGGCTGCGGCGACGGCGGCGGTTGCGGCCGTTGCGCTCCTCGCCGTCCTCGTCGTCATCATCGGCATCGCGTGCGTCCTCGGCTTCTGCACGCAGCAGCGCCTGACGGTCGGCAACTGGGATCTGGTAGTAGTCCGGATGAATCTCCGAGAAGGCCAGAAAGCCATGACGGTTGCCGCCATATTCAACGAAGGCGGCCTGAAGCGACGGTTCGACCCGGGTTACTCGGGCGAGATAAATGTTACCCTTGAGCTGCTTCTTGTTTTCCGACTCAAAGTCGAACTCTTCAATGCGGTTACCGCGAACGACGACTACCCGCGTTTCCTCCGGGTGGGAGGCATCTATGAGCATTTTGTTGGGCATTATGTCTTGTCTCCCCGGCGCGGGCAGACGGACGCAACCGCGGATCTGCGCGGAATACATGCGCTGTTCTTGCCAGCACGCCGGAATATTGGGGGGTCGCACGCACAAGGAGAAGCCGACCTGCCGCACCGGCCGCGGCCATGAAGGCGCGGTTTCTTTCGGTCTGGAGCAGGGTCTGGCTTGCGTTCATTGCGTTACATGCGAAACCATTATTTGAACCAAGGCCCATCTGGTGGAAACGGGCCCGCCGATTTTGCTCGTACAGAGCCGGCTGGAACCTGGTCCCAACCGTCTTTCCTCACGCCAGGGGCCCCGTTCTGCGGGTACCTCCTGCAAGAAAATTCTTTCGAAACACCTGTCCCGCCATCGACGTGCCTTTGATCCGCAGTGGCACCGTTGCTGCCAAAGCAAGGCATGGGCGGCAGGCTCGACCGATCACGACATTGCGGTGATCCGAACTTGCTTTTATGATTTGCAGAAGGTCATGGCAACCCACAATCGTTGGCGGCCTCGCTGAGCGAAAGGTTGGGGATCATCCGGCATATGGTGTTTAAAGAGTTGCTTAACCGTAGGCCGTTACCAATCCTTAACTCCGGCCTTCGGCCAGATATTTGAACAGGATGCCATGCCGCAGACTTGCAGCCCCCAGTTTGACGCCCGTCTACGCCAGATGCTGACGCGCATCGTGGCCGTCCTGGTGATGCTGCTGAGTTTTGCTCCTTTCTCTGTGTCCGCCTCCGAACTGCTCGTTGCGCACAGCTATAAGATGGCCGGTGATGCCTCGCGCATGCGCCTTGTTGTGCATTTCGACAAGGAGCCGGACCTGCGCTGGTTCCTGCTACGCGATCCACATCGCCTTGCCATTGAAATGCCGGAGGCGGAATTTCGTTTCGACGCCGAGGAACTGACCGCGCGCAGCATGGTCACGGGCGTGTATTATGGTAACACTGGTCCCGGTACCTCGCGCCTGATCCTTTCCTTCGACGGGCCGTTCGCCGTCGAGCGCGTCGAGATCCTGCAGAACGAGAGCGAGCCGGGCTACCGGATGGTGGCCGACATCGGCGCCGCCTCTGAGGAAGCGTTCCAGACGGCGATGGCTGAGCAGGTCGCTACGACCGGCGCCACTGCCGCGGCCAAAGGCGACCGTCTGGTGAAGCAGGCCGTTCGGCAGACACGCCCGTTCCGCGTCGTGATTGATCCCGGCCACGGTGGTATCGACACGGGTGCTGCCGGTGTCAGCGGCACCCAGGAAAAGACGATTACGCTCGCCTTCGCGCTCGAACTCAAGAAGCGCCTGGAGGATGCGGGCGGCCTCGACGTGTTCCTCACCCGCGACCGCGACCTGTTCCTGCGTCTCGACGAGCGCGTGAAGATCGCGCGCCAGAACGAGGCGGATCTGTTCATTTCGATTCATGCTGACTCGATCCGGCAGAGGTCGGTGCGCGGCGCGACTGTCTATACGGTCTCCGACAAGGCGTCAGACCCGGAAGCTGCCGCCAAGGCTATCCGCGAGAACCTCGCCGACGAGATCGCCGGCGTCGTGGTCGAGGAGGAAAACGAGGAAGTCGCGGACATTCTCGTCGACCTCATCCGCCGGGAGACCCAGGGCTTCTCGATCCGCTTCGCGCGCTCGCTCGTCGAGGAGCTGAAGGGTGCAATCGCGATGATCCCGACCAATCCGCATCGATTCGCCGGCTTCCGTGTGCTGCGCGCGCCCGACGTTCCCTCGGTGCTGCTTGAACTGGGTTACCTGTCGAATCCGGATGACGAAGCACTTCTGCGCGATCCCGAGTGGCGGGCAAAGGCTGCCAACGGCATTGCATCTGCTATCGGTTACTTCGCCGCAGCCCGTCAGGGTGCGGGTGGCTGAACCCGGCTCCTAAATTTGGTGTATTGCACCTGCGCCGGAGCTCTAGTAGCGGAAGGGGCGGTGGCGATTGCGTTGCAGCAACACAACACTGTGTTATCTAATGCAGGAATCGCAAAACAGGCCTTTTCTATCGCCGCATTTTGCCCACAAGGGCGGAGCATCAGGTGTCGTTAAGACGATGCATGGTCGCGACCGGCGGTTGCGGTCATGGCGCGAGGGCTCGTTGGTCCTCCAGGTGGAGCGGGTATGATAAGGCTTATCGGATATTTCTTCGGTGTTGGTGTCGCGCTGGCGCTCGCAGTTGCCGCTGGCGTGGCCATTTACCTCACCGCAATTACCAGGGATCTGCCTGACTACGAGGTGCTGGCACGCTACGAGCCGCCGGTGACGACCCGCGTGCATGCGTCTGACGGCGCGCTGATGGCAGAGTTCGCCCGCGAGCAGCGCCTGTTCCTGCCGATCCAGGCAATCCCGGACCGCGTCAAGGCCGCCTTCATCTCCGCGGAAGACAAGAACTTCTACACGCACCCCGGCATCGACGTGACGGGCCTGATCCGCGCGATCGCCACCAATCTCCAGAACATCGGCAGCGGCCGCCGCCCGGTCGGCGCCTCGACCATCACGCAGCAGGTGGCGAAGAACTTCCTGCTCGATTCCAGCCTCTCCTATGACCGCAAGGTCCGGGAGATGATCCTGTCGTTCCGCATCGAGCAAGCCTATCCGAAGGACCGCATCCTCGAACTCTACCTCAACGAGATCTATCTCGGCTTCGTCTATCCGGGTTATGGCGCGTACGGCGTCGCTGCCGCTGCGCTGGTATACTTCGACAAGTCGGTCAACGAGCTGACGGTCGCCGAGGCCGCCTATCTCGCTGCGCTGCCGAAGGGCCCGACCAACTACCATCCGTTCCGCCATACCGAGCGCGCGCTGGAGCGCCGCAACTGGGTGATCGACCAGATGGTCGAGAACGGCTACGTCGACCGCGAGGAAGGCGAACGCCAGAAGGCGCTGCCTCTGGGCGTCAACCCGCGTCGCGGTGGCAACTACCTGTTCGCCGGCGAGTACTTCACCGAGGAAGTCCGCCGCCAGATCATTTCCCGCTACGGCGAGAACGCGCTCTACGAAGGCGGCCTCTCGGTACGAACCACGATCGAGCCGCTGATGCAGCGTCAGGCCCGCAAGGCGATGCAGAACGGCATGATCCGCTACGACACGCTGCGCGGTTACCGCGGCCCGGTCACCCACATCGACGTTTCCGGCGACTGGGGTGTCGAGCTCGGCAAGGTCCAGCGTCTCTCCGACGTGCCGGAGTGGCAGCTGGCCGTCGTGCTCGACTCCTCGCGCGAGGGGCTGAAGATCGGTCTGCAGCCTGCGCGCCAGACCTCCGGCGATCTTGTGCCGGAACGTGAAACCGCCACTGTCTCCGCCGAGGATATGAGCTGGGCGATGCGCCTGGTGCGCGACGGCAAGATGATCAAGGCGAAATCGCCTGAAGAGGTCGTTCAGCCAGGCGACGTCGTCTATGTCGAGAAGAAGGGCGACAGCGACAGCTACATGCTGCGCCAGGTGCCGGAAATCTCCGGCGGCCTTGTCGCAATGGACCCCCACACCGGCCGCGTGATGGCGATGGTCGGCGGCTTCTCCTTCTCGCAGTCCGAATTCAACCGCGCGACGCAGGCGATGCGCCAGCCGGGCTCGTCCTTCAAGCCGATCCTGTACGCTGCCGCGCTAGACAACGGTTACACGCCGGCGTCGGTGGTCATGGACGCGCCGATCACCATCCGCATCGGCAATCAGGTGTGGGAGCCGAAGAACTACGGCGGTGGTGCTGCTGGCCCGTCGACGCTGCGCGCCGGCATCGAGCGTTCGCGAAACCTGATGACCGTGCGCCTCGCCAACGACATGGGCATGAATCTCGTCGCTGAGTATGCCGAGCGCTTCGGTGTCTACGACAAGATGCTGCCGGTGCTGGCAATGTCGCTGGGCTCCGGCGAGACGACCGTCATGCGCATGGTTTCGGCCTATGCGATCATGGCGAACGGCGGCAAGTATATCCAGCCGTCGCTGGTCGACCGCATCCAGGACCGCTACGGCAAGACCGTGTTCCGCCACGACCAGCGTAAGTGCGAGGGCTGCAACGCGACCGAGTGGGATCCGAACCTGCCCGAGCCCGAGCTCATCGATGATGCCGAGCAGATCCTCGACCCGATGACCGCCTACCAGATCACGTCGATGATGGAAGGCGTCGTGCAGCGCGGTACCGCTGCAGCGCTGGCCGAACTCGGCCATCCGCTCGCAGGCAAGACCGGCACCACCAACGAGGAGCGCGATGCCTGGTTCATCGGCTACACGCCGGACCTCGTCGTCGGCCTTTACCTCGGCTACGACCGCCCGCGCCCGATGGGCAAGGGCTCAACCGGCAGCGGCCTTGCCGTCCCGGTCTTCAAGGAACTCATGAAGGACGTCCTCAAGGACAAGCGTCCGGTGCCTTTCCGCGTGCCGGAAGGCATGACCATGATCTCGGTCGACCGCAAGACCGGCATGCGTTCTGACGGTCCGGGTTCGATCGTCGAGGCGTTCAAGCCGGGCACCGGTCCTGCCGACAGCTACTGGGTCATCGGCATGGATGACTTCCAGGCAGCCGAGCGTGCGCGCGAGCTTTCGCCGGGTGCCAGCGAAGCGATCATGCAGGGCGGCGGCGGCCTCTACTGACGCCTGACCCCGCCCGGCCATTTCACCTTTACAGGCGCGGACCTGCCTCCTATGTTCCGCGCCGATTCAGCTTTTTGAAGGAAACAACCGCTTCATGCGCGCGGAAATCGAGAACATTGTCGACGAAATCAAGCAGGCGATAACCCTGCTGAGGAGGCATCTTTGACTGGGATCAGGCCGTAAAGCGACTTGATTACCTGAACATGCGTGCCGAGGATTCCTCCCTTTGGAATGATCCTCAGGAAGCGCAGAAACTGATGCGCGAGCGCCAGACGCTCGAAAATGGCATTAATGCCGTGAAGTATGTCACCCAAGCTCTGAACGACAACGTCGAGCTCATCGAGATGGGTGAGGAAGAGGGCGACCAGATGGTCGTCAGCGATGCCGAGGATGCCATCCGGGCGCTGCGCGCCGAGGTGAGGGCGCGGCAGATCGAGACCCTGCTTTCGGGCGAGGCTGACGGCAACGACACCTATCTCGAAGTTCATGCCGGTGCCGGCGGAACCGAGAGCCAGGACTGGGCAAGCATGCTCCTGCGCATGTACACGCGCTGGGCCGAGCGCCGCGGCTTCAAGGTCGAGGTGCTGGAAGTCCATGACGGCGAAGAAGCCGGCATCAAATCGGCCACCATTCTCGTCAAGGGCACCAACGCCTATGGCTGGCTGAAGACCGAGTCGGGCGTGCACCGCCTGGTGCGCATCTCGCCCTACGACTCGAACGCCCGTCGCCATACCTCGTTCTCGTCGGTGTGGGTCTATCCGGTGGTCGACGACTCGATCAATATCGAGGTCAGTGAGAGCGACTGCCGCATCGATACCTACCGTGCCTCGGGCGCAGGCGGCCAGCACGTCAACACGACCGACTCGGCGGTCCGCATCACGCACATCCCGACCGGTATCGTCGTTGCCTGCCAGCAGGAACGCTCGCAGCACAAGAACCGCGCCAAGGCGTGGGAAATGCTGCGTTCGCGCCTGTACGAGGAAGAGCTGAAGAAGCGTGAGGCAATCGCAAACGCTTCCGAGGCTTCGAAGACGGACATCGGCTGGGGTCACCAGATCCGGTCCTACGTGCTGCAGCCGTATCAGTTGGTGAAGGACCTGCGCACCGGCGTCGAGAGCCCCAGTCCGTCTGACGTGCTCGACGGCGACCTCGACGAGTTCATGGAAGCAGCCCTGTCGCAGCGCATTGAAGGCGGTGCCGGACAGGTTGTCGAGGATATCGACTGATTATGGGAATAGGGGCTTAGGAGAGTAGGGCAGTATGCCTGCTTGATGACCTAAGCCCCTACTCACCTATTCCCCTGGTTCCCTAAAGCAATGCCTGTACCTGCTTGCCTGCCTTCAGGAAGCGGACGGGATCGATCGCCGTGCCGTTACGGCGCACCTCGAAGTGGAGGTGCGGGCCGGTCGAGCGGCCAGTCGAACCCGCTTCGCCGATGATGTCGCCGGTCTTTACTTCCTGGCCTTCCTTCACGTCGATACGGCTCAGGTGCGCGTAGCGCGAGGTGAGGCCGTGGCCATGATCGATCTCGACCATGCGGCCGTAGCCGCCGTTGAGGCCAGCGCGGACGACCTTGCCGGCGCCGGCGCTGCGTATCGGCATGCCGACCGCCGCGCGGAAGTCGATGCCGGTGTGCATCGCCGGGCGGCGGATCAGCGGGTCGCGGCGTACGCCGAAGCTGCTGGTGACTGCCTGGCCAGGAACCGGATGATGTATCGGCAAATGCATGGCCGCAGCCTTGGCACTTTCGAGCTTCGCCAGCGCGGCATCGAGCTCGCGCACGCGGGTTTCGAATTCGAGGCTGCCATCAAGCGGCATCAGCGGGCCGCCCGTTGCCTCCTCCGGCGATTCGACGGCCGAGCTCAGGCCTGCGGCCTCAAGCGCTTCGGTGATCTGGTCAGCCGTCTGGAAGGCGGCCTCGGCAAGCTTGTCGAGACCTTCGAGCTGCTCTTCCTCGATCGCGCGCAGCGACCGGTTGATCGAAACGAACAGGCGATCGGCGCCGTCGGCGGCACTTTCGCCTTCATCCTTGCCGGGCCACGACAGGGAAGGGGCCGACGCGAACACCGGCGTATCGCGCGAGGCGCGCAGCTGCGGCTTTTCCTTCGTGCCGATCGTATCGTCGATGGCCGCACCGACTTCGCGTGCGCGTTCGAGGATCGGCTCGATCAGCCCGTGGCGCTCGGAGAGCTGCGACTGGCGGGCGAGAAGCTGGGAAACCTTGTTGACGACCAGCTGCTGGTCGAGGAGCTGGCGGCTGGTGATGCGATCGACCTGGCCGCGCAGCATCGAGATGCGGTCTTCGTAGGCCTGCTGCATCCGCGCCTGCCGCGCGGCGGCCGCACCAATCAGGTCGTCACGCAGGACCAGATAGGAAGTTGCGATCAAATAGCCGATCGCAGCAATTGCAACCAATGAACCGCACAGCGCAGCGAGCCACGGCCGCACGATGAAGTGCCGGATCTCGTCGCCTCGCGCTATGATGATTGTATGCGGTTCCTTGCGTCTGCCGAAGACGGAAGCCTGCCGATACCTTGCCACTTTACACACCCGATCGCAGGAAGTTGCGAGGGTGGATTACACATTATTAGGGTTAACAAACCTTGAGCGAGGCGGCGGTTCTCAAAGCGCGCGCGCTGCCTCCAGCACCTGCTCGGCATGGCCGCGCACCTTAACCTTCGGCCAGATCCGAACGATCTTGCCCTCACGGTCGATGAGGAGGGTGGTGCGCCCGACGCCCATGAATTTGCGGCCGTACATGCTCTTTTCCTTCCAGACGCCATAGGTCTGGAGGACGCTCTTATCCTCGTCTGCCGCGAGGATCAGGTCGAGGCCGTGCTTGGTGCGGAACTTGTCGTGCAGGGCGACGCTGTCCGGCGAAATGCCAATTAGCACAGTGCCGGTCTTGTCGAACTCGGGCTTCAGCGCGGTGAATTCCAGCGCCTCTGCGGTGCAGCCCTGGGAATCGTCTTTCGGATAGAAGAACAGCACCACATTGCTGCCGCGAAAGGCGGATAGGGAGACGCGCTCCACCCCACTGCCGGGCAGATCGAACTCGGGCGCAACCTGGCCTGTCTTGATCTCGTCCATGATGGTGCTCCGTTTCAGGTTACGCTCGTGCGCGTGGCAGATATAGTGGCTGGCAAAGATTCGTCCAACTGCAGGAACGGACCATCGCGGCGTGCACAGCGAAATACCGCCTCACGAAAAGATCCGCTTTCGCCGCGGCGACGTCGCCTGTCTTGATAAGCTGCCTTCTGCCCTTGCCACACCTCGCCGCCGCTGCCAGCGGTCGATGGCGCGCGCGATCGGCAAGGTTGCTGCTAGCATTACCGTTCTTTTCCTGCTGTTCGCTTCCGTTGGGATAGCGGCAATCCTGGGCGGCATCGGCGATGAACGCTTGCGTTCCGAGGCGCAGGCCGCACTGCATCGGTTAGGCGGCGACGAATTTGCGCCCACGATCGGCGCGACCAGTGTCTCCCTCGACGGTTTTGCCACGCTCGGGCTGAAGGCAGAGGACGTTCGCGTTGGCACAGCCCATTCCGCCGAGCTGATGCGTATCGGCTCGCTCAATATGGGGCTGAGGGTTCTACCGTTGGCCCGCGGCGACGTCCGGGTTTCCAGCGTCAGTGTCGCAGATGCCCGCGTCGACGTTTCCGCGCTGCCGGGTGCGGAGACTTCGCGCGCATTGCCGATCTTCGATGACGACGGTCTCATCGATCCCGATGCAGCAATCCAGCTGGTCTTCAAATCTGCCCGGCAGATGCTTGAGATGCTCGACACGCGCGAGGTCGACCGTATCGCACTCAGCGAGGTCGAGATCATCACAGCGGAAACTTCGCCGCTCGGACCTGTCCATGTCCGTGAGGCAAAGATCGCACGCAGCGGGCCAGGGCAGCTGGCGCTGACAGCCGAGCTCGAATTGGGCGGCCGCACCACGACGATCGAGGGTACTGCCGCGATCGACGAGGCGGATGACAAGCTCAAAGCACTGTCGCTGATGATCGACGCGCCGGAAGTGCCGGAGGGGACGCAGATATCCGGTTGGGCCGCAAAATTCGCGTCGGCGAGCATCACACTTGGCGGTTCGCAAAAGCTGCAGCCCGAGAGTTTTACCCTGTCGGCGCAGATCGATGATCTTGCTCTACCGATCGGTCGCGAAGGTTTCCTCGGCGACTTTGCGGTCGATGCGACCGCGGCAGCGGGTGCGGAAAAGCTTGAGATCAACCGGCTGCTGATCGGCAGCGGACGCTCCACCTGGGACTTTCACGGCGCGATCGGCCCGATGCCGCGCGACGGAGCTGCCGAGCGCGGCTATCGCTTCGAGTTCGTCACCGATGGTTCGTCCGTCGCGCCTGAAGAATCTCCGGAGCCCGCCATCCATCTGGTCGCGAAGATCTCGGGTCACACCGATGCAGCCCTCCGCAAGATCGACATCAGCCAGATCGCGGGGCGCTCCGACAAGGGCGTCATTGCCGGCCGTTCGATCCTGCAGTTTGAGGAAGGAAAGAGCCCTGGCGTCCAGTTCCGCATCGGCGTTCAGGATATGCCCGTCGCTTACACCAAGCAGCTCTGGCCGTGGTTCGCCGCCAATTCCGCGCGGCGTTGGGTACTCGCAAACGTCTTCGGCGGGAGCGTGGAGGACGGACAGGTCGAGCTGAATGTTCCGCCCGGCCGCCTCGGCAATGGCGTTCCGCTCGGCGCCGGCGAAGTTTTTGGCGAGTTCAGGATCCGCAACACCCGCTTCGACGTTGCCGGTCATATACCTCCCGTTCGCGACGCCATCGGCGCGGTAAAGTTCGACGGCACTGACGTCGACATCTCCCTCCAGAGCGGCACGGCCTACATGCCGACCGGCCGCACCGTTGCGGGGAAGGACGGCACGCTGACGATCCGCAACGCGCATATACGCCCGGTCATTGGCAAGCTCCAGATCGACATTTCGGGCAACGCCGACGCTGTGCTGGAGATGGCAGGCTACGACCCAATCAATGTCGGCCGCTACATCGATCTCAAGCCAGAGGAGCTTGAGGGGCAGGTGACGGGCTCGGTCACCGCAGACATACCGCTCCATCGCGATATTCCCGTCGAAACGCTCGGCTGGAAGGTGGAGCTGGACTACGAGGATGTTTCGCTCACCCGCGAGTTCGAGGGCCAGAAGGTCACCGGGGCGACCGGTTCGATCGTCGTTGACCCGAAACTCGCGGTCATCAGGACAAAAGCCCAGCTCAATGGCTCGCCCGCGACGCTCGACCTCACAGAGCCGCTCGGCAAAGAAAAGTCGCAGCGGAAGCGGCTGGTCGAGCTGCAGCTCGATGACAAGGCGCGCCAGAGGCTGGCGCCTGGCCTCAGCGAGATCCTGTCTGGCCCTGCAGGGCTCAAATTCGACCATGCGGCAACCGGCGAACGCGAGATCAGCGTGGCGCTCAACCGCAGCTCCCTCAGCCTGCCATGGATCGGCTGGAGCAAGGGGGCAGGGGTCCCCGCCACCGCCAGCTTCAAGATGAAGAGCGAAGGCAAAACTGTCTCGCTCACCGACTTCAAGCTGATGGGAGACAGCTTTGGCGCGTCCGGCTCGCTGGTTCTCAACGACGGCGTCCTGCAGAGTGCCCGCTTCGGTTCCGCACGTCTCAACCGCGGCGACGATTTCTCCGTCGACATCTTGGCGAAGGGCAAGGGTTACGCCATCAGCGTCCGCGGCAAGAGCGCCGACGTGCGATCGGTCGTAAAACTCTACACCACCATGTCCGGCAGCGGCGGCGGCGGTTCAGGTGGTGGCCGGCCGATCAATCTCGACGTCCAGCTCGACGCAGTGACTGGTTTTCATGGAGAGACGCTCCGCAATGTCCGGGTTGTATATGCAGGCACCGGCTCCCGCACAGACCGGCTTGAATTCTCCGCCATCACCGCGAGCGGCCGGCCGGTCGCCTATGTCGACACGCTGCAGGGCGGACAGCGCCGGATCGACATGACATCGACAGATGCGGGCGCGGTGCTGCGGTTCCTCAATTTTTACGAATACATGCGCGGTGGCGAGATCGCGCTGGCGCTGGGCAGCCGGGGCGACGGCAACCTTGCCGGTCACATTGACGCGCGCAACTTCTGGATCGTCGACGAGCCTCGCCTTGCCTCGATCGTCTCAAGCACCCCGCCGGGCGACAGCCGCTCGCTCAACCAGGCGGTGCGGCGCGAGATCGACACGCAGAGCGTCGAGTTCGAGCGCGGCTTCTCTCGCATCGTGAAGGGTCCCGGCGGCATCTCGCTCGATAGCGGCGTGCTGCGCGGGCCTCTGATCGGCATGAGCTTTCAGGGCACGCTCGCCGACGCGCAGGGCAACATCGCCATGACCGGCACCTTTATGCCGGCCTACGGCCTCAACCGCATCTTCGGCGAGATCCCGCTGATCGGCGAGCTTCTCGGCAACGGCCGCGACCGCGGCCTGATCGGCGTCACCTTCCGGGTCCTTGGGCGCAAGGACAATCCGCAGCTGGAGGTCAATCCGCTGTCGGTGATCGCGCCGGGCATCTTCCGATCGGTGTTCGAGTTCAAGTGAGCGGCGTCGCGTATTCCTGATAGGCCACTCGCAGGCCTTTTTTCTGCACCGCTGGCGGGGCGTCAACGTTCCGACCTGGATGCCCCGGTCAAGCCGGGGCATGACGAGGAGGAGATGTAGGGGACCCCCGAAAATACGTGGCGCTTAAGCGTTGCGGCAACGCGACGCGACGCTTGGCTCTGAGGCATCGCAAGTGCGCGCTTCCGCTTTCACTTCGTCATGCCCCGGCTTGACCGGGGCATCCATGCCTGAACGGTGACGAGGTCGCGGCGCCATCGATCAGGCGACGACAACGCGCGGGGACAACACACCGCCGCACAAACAAAAAAGCGGAGCCGAGGCCCCGCATTTTCAAGAACTTTCAAAACGCCCGGAGCAACCTCAGGCCGGCCTTACGAGCACGTGCTTCTTCTTGCCGAGCGAGAGCTTGATGACGCCCTCGGCCGTCACCTCACCGGTGCCGATGACGCGCTTTTCATCGGAGACCGGCTGGTCGTTGACGCGCACTGCACCGCCCTGCACGTGGCGGCGGGCTTCGCCGTTGGTGGCGGCAAGACCCGCCTTCACGAACAGCGTCAGTACGCCGACGCCGGCTTCCAGTTCGGCAGCCGGGATCTCGATCGTTGGCAGGCTCTCTGCGAGCGCGCCTTCCTCAAAAGTCTTGCGCGCGGTCTCGGCGGCCTGCTCGGCGTTCTCGCGGCCATGCAGCATCGCAGTGACCTCGGTCGCGAGGATCTTCTTCGCTTCGTTGATTTCCGAGCCGCCAAGCGCGGCCAGTCGTGCGATCTCATCGAGCGGCAGCGTCGTGTAGAGCTTCAGGAAGCGCTCGACGTCGGCGTCCTCGGTGTTGCGCCAGTACTGCCAGAAGTCATAGGCCGGCAGCATGTCCGGATTGAGCCAGACGGCGCCCGACAGCGACTTGCCCATTTTGGCGCCGGAAGCAGTGGTCAAGAGCGGGGATGTCAGAGCGTAGAGTTGCGGCGTGCCCATGCGGTGGCCGAGCTCGATGCCGTTGACGATGTTGCCCCACTGATCAGAGCCGCCCATCTGCAGGCGCACGCCGTGGCGCTTGTTGAGCTCCACGAAGTCGTAGGCCTGCAGGATCATGTAGTTGAATTCGAGGAATGACAGCGACTGCTGGCGGTCGAGGCGCAGTTTCACCGAATCGAACGAGAGCATGCGGTTGACCGAGAAGTGGCGGCCAACGTCGCGCAGGAACTCGAGATAGTTGAGTCCGCGCAGCCAGTCGCCGTTGTTGACCATCAGCGCGTCAGTCGGGCCGTCGCCGAAGGTCAGGTAGTTGGAAAACACCTTCTTGATCGACGCGATATTCGACTCGATGGTCTCGAGCGTCATCAGCTGGCGCGCCTCGTCCTTGAAGGACGGATCGCCGACCATGCCGGTGCCGCCGCCCATCAGGGCGATGGGGCGATGGCCGGTCTTCTGCATCCAGTGCAGCATCATGATCTGGATGAGGCCGCCGGCATGCAGGCTCGGGGCGGTCGGATCGAAGCCGATATAGGCCGTCACAGTCTCTTTCGAGAACAGATCGTCGAGGCCTGCTTCGTCCGAAATCTGGTGGATGAAGCCGCGCTCGGAAAGCGTGCGCAGGAACTCTGATTTGAAGGCGGACATGCTCGGTTCTTTCGTGCGGAACGTTGCCCGGGGCTTTAGCATCCCGTGGGCGAGAATCACAAGGATTTGCAGCAATGACGCTGAAATGTGCCCTCGGTTTGATGAGCGGAACCTCGATGGACGGCATCGACATCGCCGCGCTGATGACCGATGGGGAGAAAACGGTGACGCGGGGCCCGGCTGGCTTCGTGCCCTATGACGCGCAGTTCCGTCGCCGCATCGAGGCGTCGCTCGAGGATGCGAAGCAGATCAGCGAGCGCACCCAGCGCCCGGGCGGCCTTGCCGCGCTCGAAGTCGAAATCACGCGGCGCCATGTCGATGCGGTCAAGAAATTCCTCGCCGATCATCCCGACCTAAAGCCTGAAGTTATCGGCTTCCACGGGCAGACGGTGCTGCACCGCCCCGACCAAGGTTATACGGTCCAGCTGGGCGACGGGCCGTTGTTAGCACGGTCGACTGGCATTCCCGTCGTCAATGACATGCGCGCTAACGACATGGTCCATGGCGGGCAGGGCGCCCCGCTGGTTCCTGCCTATCACGCGGCACTTGCCGGCTCGCTGCCGAAAGAGCGCAAAAGCTTTCCGGTTTGCTTCGTCAATATCGGCGGAATCTCAAACGTCACCTTCGTGCCCGCCGACGGTGACCCTATCGCGTTCGATAGCGGGCCGGGCAACGCGCTGATCGACCAGTGGGTCTCGCTACAGGGAGGCGTGCCCTATGACGCCGATGGCATGATCGCAAGCGAAGGCGGCGTCGCACGCGACGTTGTCGGGCGCTATCTCGAAAGCCCGTTCTTCGGGAAGCCAGCGCCGAAATCGCTCGATCGCAACGACTTTACCCTCGATCTTGCTGCAGGTCTCGAACTTGCCGACGGCGCACGCACGCTTGCAGCTGTGTCGGCAGAGGCGATCCTGAAGGCGGCTGACCATTTCCCGGAAACTCCGAAGCTGTGGATCATCTGCGGCGGAGGGCGGAAAAACCCGCACATCGTCGCGGACATGCGCGCGGGCGCGCAGGGCGCCGAGGTTCTGCTAGCCGAGGATGTCGGGCTGGACGGGGATTCGATGGAGGCGGAGGCCTGGGCCTATCTCGCCGTCAGGTCGTTGAAGGGGCTACCGCTCACCTTCCCGACCACGACCGGCTGCAAACAGCCGGTCGCAGGTGGTGTCTACGTAAAGCCTTAGCGGAGGCGCTTCGGCTTCGGCTCGGCGAGTTCGCCCGCAAGACGGCGGTCGAGGTAGTCCGCGCACTCCTCGATCAGAATGTCGGTGTCGTTCGAGAAGAAGTGGTTAGCGCCCGGAATCGTCTTCTGGGTGATGGTGATGCCCTTCTGGGTGTGGAGCTTGTCCACCAGCACCTGAACATCCTTCGGCGGCGCGACCTTGTCCGCGTCACCATGGATGATGAGGCCGGAGGACGGGCAGGGCGCCAGGAACGAGAAGTCGTAGATGTTCGGCTGCGGCGCGACCGAGATGAAGCCTTCGATCTCCGGGCGGCGCATCAAGAGCTGCATGCCGATCCAGGCGCCGAACGAATAACCGGCAACCCAGCAGCTCTTGGAATCGGGGTGCAGCGACTGCACCCAGTCCAGCGCCGCGGCGGCGTCGGACAATTCGCCGGTGCCGTGGTCGAACTCACCCTGGCTGCGGCCAATCGACCGGAAATTGAAGCGGAGCGTCGTGAACCCGCGCTTCTGGAACATGTAGAACAGTTCGTACACGATCTTGTTGTTCATCGTTCCGCCAAATTGCGGGTGAGGATGCAGCACGATCGCGATAGGCGCGTTCTTCTCCTTGGAAGGCTGGTACCGGCCTTCGAGACGGCCTGCCGGGCCTGCGAAAATCACTTCGGGCATACTGACTCCACTTTGCGCCGTACGGTGATGCCACTCGGCATCTATGGTTGGACATGCGGCCTCTCGCCCTTGACGGCGGGCAGTCACGTCCGTAAAACACTTTAGAACTGTTCAAAACTAGAGGGCATGACCCTCTGGTTGCAAAGGGCGTAGATAGGATGTCTGGGCCCTAAATTTCAAGGAAAATCGCCGGTTTGGGGCGGTGAGATCAGAAGGCCGAGCACAGATGGCGGTCCGCCGCGTATATCTGGATCATAATGCGAGCGCGCCGCTGCTTCCGAGCGCGCGCGAGGCGATGATCGCTGCGCTCGATCTGACCGCCAATGCGTCCTCCGTGCATCATGAGGGCCGCGAGGCGCGCCGGATCGTTGAGGCGGCACGCCGCGACGTCGCAGCGCTGTGCAATGCGAAGCCCGAACACGTAGTTTTTACCTCGGGTGCGAGCGAGGCTGTCGCGCTGGTTCTGACGCCCAACTGGAAGATGGGGCGCTCGCCGCTTACTTATTCCCGGCTCTATGTTGCCGCGACAGATCATTCCATCGTGGTCGGTGGCGGCCGCTTCCGACCTGAGCAGGTGGTAATGCTGCCGGTGACGGCGAGCGGGATCCTTGATCTGAAGGCGCTGGCAGATGCGCTGGCCGCGCACGACAAGGCCGACGGCCTGCCTTTGGTTGCGGTGCACCTTGCTAACAACGAGAGCGGCGTCGTCCAGCCAGCAGCGAAGATCGCGGAGATCGTCCATCAGGCAGGTGGCCTTCTGGTGCTGGATTCGGTTCAGGCAGGCGGGCGGATTTCCGTCAATATTTCAGAGCTCAAGGCGGATTTCCTGATTCTGGCTGCGCACAAGCTCGGGGGTCCAAAGGGCGCGGGCGCGCTGGTCGGTACCAGCGACGTGCTGATGCCGGCTCCCATCGCGGTGGGTGGCGGCCAGGAGAAGGGGCATCGCGCCGGCACAGAGAACTACGCCGCGATCGCCGGCTTCGGCGCGGCGGCACGCGAGGCTCTGGCCAATCTGGCGCGAGCGGAAGAGCTGCTTCAGCGCCGCGACAAGATCGAGCAGATCGTGCGCGAGATCGTGCCGGACGCGATCATCTTCGCCGAGGGCGAGGAGCGGTTGCCGAACACGGTCTTCTTTTCCATTCCCGGAGTGAAGGCCGAGACGGCGCTGATTGCCTTCGATCTCGCCGGTGTTTCGATTTCCGCTGGTTCGGCCTGCTCTTCCGGCAAGGTCGGCGCCAGCCGCGTGCTCAAGGCCATGGGCTTTGGAGACACGATCAGCGGCCTTCGCGTTTCCGTCGGCCACCAGACAACTGACGAAGACATCGTACGCTTCGCGTCCGCGCTGCGTGACTTCGTCGGCAGGCGCAAAAGCGCCGCTTGAGGAGGAACTCGGCTGCCGGACCTAGGGTCCTGGGAGCCGGTGCGGAGCAGATATGCATCGCTGACGGTGCAATTTCGCTGCGCACGCATTACATAAGCCGCATACCGCGTCCCGACGCGTCGCTATGCGATTTCGACAACTGCCGGACCTTGAATCCGGCGAGGATGGAGAGCGCCGATGCCTGCTGTGCAGGAGACGATCGACACGGTCCGCATGATTGATGTGGACCAGTACAAGTACGGTTTCGAGACGGAAATCGAGGTCGACAAGGCCCCGAAGGGCCTCAGCGAAGACATCATCCGCTTCATCTCGAACAAGAAGGGCGAGCCCGACTGGATGCTGGAATGGCGTCTTGAGGCTTATCGCCGCTGGCTGACGATGGAAGAGCCTACCTGGGCTCGCGTCAACTATCCGAAGATCGACTTCCAGGACCTGCACTACTACGCGGCTCCGAAGAACCAGACGGGCCCCAAGTCGCTGGACGAGGTCGATCCTGAGCTGCTGCGTGTTTACGAAAAGCTCGGCATTCCACTCAAGGAGCAGGAGATCCTGGCAGGCGTCCGCAAGGGCGACGACGAAGAGGCGAGCGACAACGTCTATGCGTCCGGCCGCGTAGCCGTCGATGCCGTGTTCGACTCCGTTTCCGTTGTCACGACCTTCAAGGAAGAACTCGCCAAGGCTGGCGTCATCTTCTGTTCGATCTCGGAAGCGATCCGCGAGCATCCGGAACTGGTGAAGAAGTATCTCGGTTCCGTCGTCCCGGCGACGGACAACTTCTATGCGACGCTGAACTCGGCGGTCTTCACCGACGGCTCGTTCGTCTACGTTCCGAAGGGTGTTCGCTGCCCGATGGAACTGTCGACCTACTTCCGCATCAACGAGAAGAACACCGGCCAGTTCGAGCGCACGCTGATTATTGCCGACGAAGGCGCGTACGTTTCGTACCTCGAGGGCTGCACTGCACCGCAGCGCGACGAGAACCAGCTGCACGCGGCTGTCGTCGAGCTGATCGCTCTCGATGATGCCGAGATCAAGTACTCGACGGTTCAGAACTGGTACCCCGGCGATGCCGAGGGTAAGGGCGGCATCTACAACTTCGTGACCAAGCGCGGCGACTGCCGCGGAAAGAACTCGAAGATCTCGTGGACGCAGGTCGAGACGGGTTCGGCGATCACCTGGAAGTACCCGTCCTGCATCCTGCGCGGCGACAACTCCCAGGGCGAGTTCTACTCGATTGCGGTGTCCAACGGTCACCAGCAGATCGACTCCGGCACCAAGATGATCCATCTGGGCAAGAACACGCGCAGCCGTATCATCTCGAAGGGTATTTCGGCCGGCTTCTCGCAGAACACCTATCGCGGCCAGGTATCAATGCACCGCCGCGCCGAGAACGCGCGCAACTTCACCAACTGTGACTCGCTGCTGATCGGCGACAAGTGCGGTGCGCACACGGTTCCGTACATCGAGGCAAAGAACTCGACGGCCAAGGTCGAGCATGAGGCCACCACCTCGAAGATTTCCGAGGACCAGCTGTTCTATGTGATGCAGCGCGGCGTTCCTGAAGAGGAAGCCATCGCGCTGATCGTCAACGGCTTCGTCAAGGAAGTCATTCAGGAACTGCCGATGGAATTCGCCGTCGAAGCGCAGAAGCTGATCAACATTTCGCTCGAAGGCTCGGTGGGCTGATCTTTCGCCCCGACTGGCACACGATATTCAGGAAGAACAATTATGCTTGAGATCAAGAACCTGCACGCCCGTATCGCCGAAGACGGCACCGAGATCATCCGCGGTCTGAACTTGACCGTGAAGCCGGGCGAAGTTGCAGCCATCATGGGCCCGAATGGTTCGGGCAAGTCCACGCTGTCCTACATCCTTGCCGGCCGCGAGGACTATGAGGTCACCGAGGGCGACATCCTCTACAACGGCGAGTCGATCCTGGAGATGGATCCCGCCGAGCGTGCTGCGTCGGGCATCTTCCTTGCCTTCCAGTACCCGATGGAGATTCCGGGCGTCGCGACGATGGAGTTCCTCAAGGTCGCGATGAACTCGCAGCGCAAGGCGCGCGGCGAGGAAGAGCTGAAGATCCCGGAACTGCTCAAGCGCGTGAAGGAAGCAGCCGGCTCGCTCAACATCAACATGGACATGCTGAAGCGCCCGCTCAACGTCGGCTTCTCCGGCGGCGAGAAGAAGCGCGCGGAAATCCTGCAGATGAAGCTGCTCGAGCCGAAGCTCTGCGTCCTCGACGAGACAGACTCGGGCCTCGACATCGACGCGCTCAAGATCGTTTCCGACGGCGTCAACGCCCTGCGTTCGCCGGACCGCGCATTCCTGGTCATCACGCACTACCAGCGTCTGCTCGACCACATCGTTCCGGATACCGTCCACGTTCTGTATCGCGGCCAGATCATCAAGTCGGGTGACAAGAGCCTGGCGATGGAGCTGGAGCGGAACGGCTACGCCGGCATCATCGACGAAGCAGCCTGAGGGTAGGCGTCATGAACATTCACGCAAATCCTACGTTGACGGCGGCCGAGAAGGCCCTCGTCAGCGCCTATGAGGAGCGGTTCTCGACCTTCCCCGGCGATCCGGCGGTGGTGACGAGCCGCGACAATGCCATCGAGCAGCTCAAGGCTGGCCTGCCGACGCGCCGCGTCGAGTCCTGGCACTATACGGACCTGCGTCGACTGCTGACGAAGGTGCCGTCCTTCGACGCAACCGACTCGGCCAAGTCCGTCGAAACGCTTCTGTCGGGATCGTCGGTGTTCGCCGCACTCTGCGGGGTCGCGGCTGATGGTGCGCCCTCAGTCGAGGGCGTTACCGTCGAGCGTCTTGCCGACCTGCTGCAGGCCGGCGACGAGCGCGCGATCCTGACGCCGGCCGCATCCGATGATGCGATCGGTGCGATCAACGCTGCCTTCGCGACCGACGGCTATGTGCTGGCGATCGCCGATGGCGCCGAGATCGAGGCTCCGGTTGAGCTGCAGAACATTCAGGCTGGCGGGCAGGTGCATGCGCGCTTTGCCGTCCGTGCGGGCGCGGGCTCGAAGGCGACCATCGTCGAGCGCCAGACCGGCGAAGGCGCGGCTCTCGTCAGCTCCGTCTCCAGCCTCGAGCTGGGCGAGGGGGCCGAGATCCTCTGGGTCATCGTCCAGGACCATGCCGAGACCGCAACGCATCTCGGCCAGTTCAACGCCAAGCTCGCCAAGGACGCCAAGCTCAGCCTTTTCGTGATGAACGCCGGCGGCAAGCTGGTGCGCCAGGACATCGTCGTTGATGCTGAGGGCGAGAACTCGGATTTCCGTCTGCGCGGCATCAACCTGCTCGGCGGTGAGACCCACTGCGACGTGACCATGAAGCTTGGTCACCTTGCGCCGCATACGGTCTCGACCGAACTGGTCCGCAACGTCGTCACCGACCGCGCACACGCCGTGTTCCAGGGCCAGATCCGCGTCGCGCAGATCGCGCAGAAGACCGACGCGAAGATGGCGTGCAACACGCTGCTCCTGTCGGACGAGGCTGAAGTTTCAACCAAGCCGGAGCTCGAGATCTTCGCCGACGACGTGGCCTGCGGCCACGGCGCGACCGTCACCGAGATCGACCGTGACCATCTGTTCTATCTTATGGCCCGCGGCGTCGAGGAGAAGCTGGCTCGCGGCCTGCTCATCAAGGCGTTCCTCGCCGAGGTCGTCGAGGAGCTGGAGAACGAAGAGCTGATCGATCGGCTCGAAGAGAAGCTGGACGACTGGTTCGCCCGGCACGCATAGTAACAGCCGAACGGTGGCGCGATGGATCTGAAGGTCGAAACAATGGCATATGACGTCGAGGCGATCCGCCGCGATTTTCCGATCCTGTCGCGTACCGTCTACGGCAAGCCGCTGGTGTATCTCGATAATGGCGCGTCCGCGCAGAAGCCGCAGGCCGTCATCGACGCGATCACACATGCCTATTCGAACGAATACGCGAACGTCCATCGCGGCCTTCACTTCCTGTCGAACGCCGCGACCGATGCCTATGAAAAGGCTCGTGAGACGGTACGCCGCTTCCTCAACGCCGGCAGCGCCGAGGAAATCGTCTTCACCAAGTCGACGACCGAGTCGATCAACACGGTCGCCTATGGCTGGGGCATGCCGAATATCGGCGAGGGCGACGAGATCGTCCTGTCGATCATGGAGCATCACTCCAACATTGTGCCGTGGCACTTCATCCGCGAGCGCCAGGGCGCAAAGCTGGTCTGGGCGCCGGTGGACGATGACGGCGTCTTCCACATCGAAGAGTTCGAGAAGTGCCTGACCGAAAGGACCAAGCTCGTTGCGATCACGCAGATGTCGAACGCGCTGGGCACAGTGACGCCGATCAAGGAGATCGTGCGCATCGCCCACGAACGAGGCATCCCGGTTTTGGTCGACGGCAGCCAGGCCGCCGTTCACCTGCCGGTTGATGTGCAGGAACTCGACTGCGACTGGTACGTCTTCACCGGCCACAAGGTCTACGGTCCCTCGGGCATCGGTGTTCTCTACGGCCGCAAGGAGCGTCTCGAAGAGATGCGCCCGTTCATGGGCGGCGGCGAGATGATCGAGAACGTCACCGAGGACGTCGTCACCTACAATCATCCGCCGCACCGCTTCGAGGCGGGCACGCCGCCGATCGTGCAGGCGATCGGCCTGGGTGCCGCGCTGGACTACATGGACAGCGTCGGCCGCCACCGTATTGCCGCTCACGAGGCTGAGCTGACCGCCTACGCACACGAACGCCTCACGCAGATCAATTCGCTGCGGATCTTCGGCAACGCGCCGGGGAAGGGGGCCATCGTCTCCTTCGAGCTCGAGGGCATCCACGCCCACGACGTTTCCATGGTCATCGATCGCTCGGGCGTCGCCGTCCGCGCCGGCACCCACTGCGCCCAGCCGCTGCTGAAGCGTTTCGGCGTTACCTCGACATGCCGTGCCTCGTTCGGCATGTACAACACGAAGGCAGAGATCGACGCTCTGGCCGAAGCGCTGGAAAAGGCGCGCACGTTCTTCGGATGACAGACATGACCGAAACCGAAAGCAACATCCAGGCAGAGGCTGCGGCCGAAGAGAAGAAGTCAGCCATTCCGGCCGACGAACTCGCACGCCTGACCGACGACATCATCTCCGCGCTCAAGACTGTCTATGACCCGGAGATCCCGGCGGACATCTACGAGCTTGGGCTTGTCTATCGCATCGACATCGAGGACGACCGCACGGTTAAGATCGATATGACGCTGACCGCACCGGGCTGCCCGGTCGCCGGCGAGATGCCGGGCTGGGTTGAGAACGCCGTTGGCGCGGTCGAAGGCGTTTCCAGCGTCGACGTCAGAATGGTTTTCGACCCGCCGTGGACGCCCGATCGCATGTCCGAGGAAGCGCAGGTCGCAGTCGGCTGGTACTGAGCCGCTTGCACCTGGCCGCAAACTTCCCCATGTTGGTTGCGAAGAACAGCATTCGTCCGGCCTTGAACCGGTACTGAGTGGAGAAGACAATGCGTAGCTTTCAGATCATGACGATGACCGACGCCGCCGCTGCGCGCGTCCGGGAAATCGTCGAGTCGCGCGAAAATGCGCGCGGCATCCGTGTCGGCATCAAAAAGGGCGGCTGTGCCGGCATGGAATACACGATTGATCTGGTCGAGGACCCCAATCCGAAGGACGACCACATCGAGCATGCTGGCGCCCATGTCTGGGTCGCGCCGGAAGCCGCTCTTTATCTGCTCGGCACCGAGATGGATTTCGAGCGCACGACGCTGCGCACGGGTTTCACCTTCCACAACCCGAACCAGTCCTCGGCCTGCGGCTGCGGTGAGTCCGTTGAGCTCAAGCCCGCCGATCTCAAGAAGCTGGCCGAGGCCCGCGCGGCCGGCGCCGCCTGAACCTCGTGGACAGCGAGGCTATCCGTGACCTGTTCGCCTCGTTGGGGCACGTTACGATCCGCCGGATGTTCGGCGGCAAAGGTATTTATTTCAACGGCCTGATCATCGGGCTTGAAGTCGATGGCGAGCTGCTGCTGAAGGCAGACGAGCTCACCGCGGCAGACTTTGCGGCAGCAGGATGCGCGCAGTGGGTCTATGAAGGCGCGATGCGCAAGGGCAAGGTGGCGATGCCCTACTGGAGCATCCCCGACAGCGCCGCTGACGATCCCGACGAGCTGCTGCCATGGGCTCGAAAGGCCTACGAGGCTTCGGTCAGGGCCCAGAGCACGAAGAAACCCAAAAAGAAAAAGCCGGTCTGATCAGGCCGGCTTTTTCGTACTCAATTCTTTGGATGATCAGGCTGGCGTCTGCAGGCCGATCAGCATGAATGCTGGGATGTCGTCGCCAAAGCCGACTGGGGCAGGGCCCAGATCGTCGTGGTAGCGGCGATTGCGCTCGCGACGGTCGCCATTGTGATCGGGACGCGCCTTGCGCTCAGCATTGTCCTGGCGGATAGCCTCGCGGCGCTCCTGCGATGACACGGGCTTCACGTCCGGCTGCTCGTCAAAGGCAGCGACGATCGGCGAGACGGCCTCTTCGGGCTTGTCCGCCTTATCCTGCTTCTTCGAGCTCGCGCGCTTTTCCTTGCCGGTCGCACGGCCCCGCTCGCGCTTGTCACCGCGGCCGCGGCGCGGACGGTCCTCTGCCTCCGGCTCGTCGCCGAGCGTGGACAGGTCACCGTCGAGCCATTCGATCTTGTTGCCGATCATCTTCTCGATCGCGTCGAGCGCCTTGGTGTCCGACTTGGTGACGATGGTGAACGCCTTGCCGGAACGGCCAGCGCGGCCGGTGCGGCCGATTCGGTGGACGTAATCCTCGGCGTGGACCGGAACATCGAAGTTGAAGACGTGGCTGACATCGGGGATGTCGAGGCCGCGTGCGGCGACGTCGGAGGCGACGAGCAGCTTCAGCTTGCCGTCACGGAACGCCGACAGCATTGCCATGCGCGCGCGCTGGTCCATGTCGCCATGAAGCGCGCCGGCGTCGAACTCGTGCTTCACCAGCGAGCGGAACAGCTCGGAGACGTCCGCCTTGCGGTTGCAGAAGATGATTGCGTTCTTGAGCTCGGCATCTTCCTTGCGGATGAGGTCGCGCAGCACCGCGCGCTTGTCCCACGGCTTCGACTTCGACTTCACGAGCTTCTGGTCGATGTTGACGCCAGTGGAGGAAGCCTTTGCCACCTCGACGCGCACCGGAGCCTGCAGGAACTGCTCGGTCAGCTTGGTGATCTCCGGGGGCATGGTTGCCGAGAAGAACAGCGTCTGGCGGGTGAAGGGGATCAGCTTGCAGATGCGCTCGATGTCCGGGATGAAGCCCATGTCGAGCATGCGGTCGGCTTCGTCGATCACGAGGATTTCGACGCCGGTGAGCAGCAGCTTGCCGCGCTCGAAATGGTCGAGCAGGCGGCCCGGCGTCGCGATCAGCACGTCAGCGCCGCGCTCCAGCTTCTTCTCCTGCTCGTCGAACGAGACGCCGCCGATCAGAAGCGCGACGGTCAGGCGATGGTTCTTGCCGTACTTGATGAAGTTTTCCTCGACCTGCGCGGCGAGTTCGCGCGTAGGCTCAAGGATCAGCGTGCGCGGCATGCGGGCGCGGGCGCGGCCCTTTTCCAGCCGCGTGATCATCGGCAGCACGAAGGCGGCGGTCTTGCCGGTACCCGTCTGTGCGATGCCGAGGATGTCTTTACCCATCAGAGCGTGCGGGATGGCGCCAGCCTGGATCGGGGTTGGTGCGACATAACCTGCATCGGTCACTGCGGAGAGCACCTTTTGGGACAACCCCAAATCCGCGAATGTAACGGAAGGTGCCTCTGATGCTACCTCGGCTTCAGGCAGGATTTCAGTCTGATTGTCTGCTGACACTGTGGTGGTTGTCTTTGCTGGTTTGCCCGACGGCAACACGCCGCCTACACCCCGTAGCGGCACTTTCCGCACGGACGTCGCTGTTGGCGATAAGGAATGATATCAGTGATGTCAACGGCAAGGGCCGGAAAACCACCGATTCACGCTCGTTTGATCTATATATGCTTAAGCAGAGACCGGTTTTCAATACCGGAACTGCTCCGCGAGGATACGTTCATCCCATGAATGGCTCTGGTCGAACAGCAGCGTGACAGTCGAGCGCCGCGATTCCCTGACCGTCACCGACGTTACCGAACGCACCTCTGCATGGTCAGCGACCGCATTCACTGGGCGCTTGTCTGCCTCCAGAATGTCGAAGCGCACGATCGAGCGGTTGGGGATCAGCGCGCCGCGCCAGCGGCGGGGCCGGAACGGGCTGACCGGGGTCAGCGCCAGCAGGGGCGCGTCGAGCGGCAGGATGGGGCCGTGGGCGGAAAGATTATAGGCCGTGGAGCCCGCGGGGGTAGCCACCATCACGCCGTCGCAGATCAGCTCGTCCAGCCGAACCTGGCCGTCGATGGTAATGCGGATCTTTGCGGCCTGCGCCGACTGCCGGAACAGCGACACCTCGTTGATCGCGCGGCCGGTCAGGACATTCCCCTCGGCCGTCTCCGCGGTCATCACCAGCGGCCGGATCGTTTCGGAAAGCGCTGCGTTGATGCGCTCCGGCAGGTCTTCCTCGCGATATTCGTTCATCAGGAAGCCGATGGTGCCGCGGTTCATGCCGTAGATCGAACGGCCGGAATCCATGTTCTCCTGGATTGCCTGCAGCATGAAGCCGTCCCCGCCGAGGGCGACCACGACGTCCGCCTGGTCGATCGGCGTCTGGCCGTAGAGCGCGGCAAGCCGCGCGGCTGCCTCGCGCGCATCGCGATTTTCGGCGCAGATGAAGGTCAGGGCAGGGCGTTCAGCTGTCATTCGTCTTCCGTCGGGCGAGCGCGGACCGCGCGCCGCGCCACCAAGCAGTTAGCACGGGCGGGGCGATGAGCATAGCGGGCCGCAAAGCCATGCACATTCCGCTTTACACCTGTGGCGAATATGGTAACCGATGCGCCGTGCCCTTGTAGCTCAGTTGGTAGAGCACCTGATTTGTAATCAGGGGGTCGCGGGTTCGAGTCCTGCCGGGGGCACCATAAAAAAGCACCTAGACCAAATTCCTCCGGCTGCGCGGTGCTATCTGATTACCGCCTGCAAGCGGGCCCGGTAAACTTGCGAAATAGCGACGGTTGCTGCACCCTAATTTGCCATTTTGCGGGGGGGTCGGAGTGAAAGGTTTTGTGTTGCTGTGCGCCAGTTTGCTGATTGCAGGCTGTGTGAGCCAAAACGAACTGGCGCTGTCGAAAAATGTCTACAAGCTTGATGTCGATTCTCGCGGCCTGATCGCGAGGCATGAAGCCAAGACGTCAATCCAGCGTCGTGCTGCTGAGTTGACTCTGTCGAGGGGCTTTACTCATTACATCATCGCCGACGCCAGCACGTCAGAAGGCGCTAGGTATCTCGGTCGTACGCCTGTCTATGGCAATACGACGATCAACATGATGGGGAACACGGGTTTTGCGACGACCAATGTTTACGGCGGCCAACCCATTATTCAGCCGCGTTCCAGCACTTCGTTGATCGTCGTGATGTTTAATGAGCGAGAAGCTCCAGCTCATGCGCTGGATGCGAGGGCATTGGCCAAACCGGCGAAGCCATAGTGCGCCTCTGGTACTTCCTCAGAACACACATCGCGATACACCGAACGGCCTGACCTGGCTACTCCCGCGGTAGCAGCGCCAGCCCCGTGCAGATCGCGCCGAGGGCGAAGTTGGCGGCGAATGCCCACAGAATCATCGCCGCGCCAAGCGGCTGTTCCGTCAGTAGCCCATCCATGTTGCGGGTGAAGATGTAGCCCATCCCGACCGTCAGGCCGGCGAGGAAGCCGGTCGCGAAGTTGACCACGAGGAAGCGGATCAGGGGCGGCATGCGGCGTAACAAGGCATGCCGCTGAATGTTCCCCTGCGACACATCGGTGCTGCGACCAAGAGCCACAATTCCCGTTGCGGCGATGCGAAATTCGTAGCAAATTGTCGCACGGGAGGAATGCAGATGAGAATTACGGACTACGTTGGCGAGATGATCGTCCTTGCCATCCTTGGCTTACTGGCAACCGCGGCGACCTACGCGATATTCATGGTCTGACAGCCGATATCAGCAACTTGGGAAGAGCCGGTCATCCGCCCCGGCTTGATTGTTCGGCTTCATCATCCGCACTTTCGTTCATGCCGGCTCGTTCGGCCAGATGCGCCTTGAGGAGGGCCAGCTGGTCGGGCGTCCAGCCGTCGATGCCTGTCACTGCCAGCCAGGCGTCGACGTAGTGCTGCGGCGCGTAGACATGACCGTGGCCGATCGGCGTGCCGGCCGCAACCGCCATGTCGACGGCAAGCTGCAGCATCGTCACCAGCGGATACCAGCGCAGTTCGGGCGAGACATCCGGGCCGCGCGGTTCGACCATCCAGGCAGGCTGGCGGTATAGGTCGCGATAGTCGAAGAACGTCACCGCATCGCTCGCATATTGCAAATAGACGATGCGCGTCGGGCCCCATGGCGCGTCGACTGCAACGTTCGGGCCGTTCTGGTTCATGAAGCGCGCGAAGCCGCCGTCGCGAAATTTCGGAAGCCAGGCGGGGCTACCAGGATTGCGGCCGTCGGTGATCTGCCGCCACATGCGGCTCTCGAAGGGCGGGCCGCTCCACAGCGCGCCGTTGATCGGGTCGCCGATGATTTCGAACAGCTCGAGCGAGCGCTCGGAGTTCATCGCGCCGAGGCTGAGGCCGTGCAGGTATAGCTTCGGACGCGCATCCTTCGGCAGCGTGCGCCAATAATCGTAGACGGTAGAGAAAATCGCGCGCGCGGCCTCGCGGCCATATCCGGGCTGCACCAGCAGCGACAGCGGGCTGGAAAGGTAGGAGTACTGCAGGGCAACGCTCGCAATGTCGCCGTGGTGCAGGTATTCGACCGCATCGAGCGCAGCCGGGTCGATCCAGCCTGTGCCGGTGGGCGTCACCACGACCAGCGCCTCGCGCTCAAACCCGCCGACGCGCTTGAGTTCCTCGAGGGCGAGTGCGGCACGTTCCTCCGCGGTCTCGGCCGCAGCGAGGCCGACATAGACGCGGATCGGTTCGAGCGCGGGCTGGCCCGATACGGCGGAAATGTCGGCGGCGCTCGCGCCGGATGCGATGAATTCGCGCCCCGCACGCCCGAGCAGGTTCCACGCGACGAGCGAGGTAGGGCTGCCGGTCTTTGCTGGGTCTGTTGGTTGCGGCCGTTCCGGCTCGATCAGCGCGTCGAACTCGCGGAACGAGGAATCGGCCATGTAGAAGGCCGAGCGCAGCAGGACATCGTTAGCCAGCAGCCAGAACAGCACGATCGCAAGCGCCGCGCCGACGACGTTGGCGACGCGGCGCGGCACGTAGCGATGCGTCCAGCGGGCAAAGCGCGAAACGGCGAGCGCGAACAGGCGGCCGATGACCAGCAGGACGATGAAGGTTGCGAGCGCGTAGAGGCTGACGGTAACGGGATGACCGCTCGTCAGCGGCTCCATGTCCATCAGCGTGCGGATCGAGTTCTGCCAGTCGGCAACCTGCCAGAGGAACAGCAAAGCTATCGACAGGCAGAAGATGCCGATGATGTAGTTGGTAACTAGGCGAAGGCGGGGCGATGGTGCCGGCAGCTCCAGGTAGATCCAAAGCCAGCGCGAGAAGACACCGATCAGATAGCCGACGCCAAAGCAGGCACCGGCAAGCGCGCCCTGTGTGAGGGCGGTTCGAGGGATCAGGCTGGGCGTCAGGGACGCTGCGAAGAACAGCGTCCCGAGCGCGAGGCCGACGCCCGAAAGCCCTTCAATGCGGCGCCGCAGCCAGCCCACCGGCAGGGCGGCGAATGCGGGAGGGCGGCTTCCGGTTCGTTCCATCTCATCTTTGTGCCCGCGGGCCGATGAGGTGTCCAGTGCGAACCGGAAAGTCGAGATTGTTAGTTGCCGGGTCCGGAGTGGCCACCATGGTCGTCGTGAGAGGCGCCATGTTCCCCATGCTGGCCCTCGTGGTTGGCGGCGTGACCACCGCCATGGCCGCCACCGGCCCCCATGGCCTCGACGGCGAACTCGACCTCGACGCTGCCGGCCTTCTCGAAGGTCAGCACACCCTTGAAGCGCTCGCCTTCCTTCGGCCCCTGCTTTAGCTCCATGAACATCAGGTGATAGGAGCCTGGCTTCAGCGCGACCTCGCCTCCGGCCGGGATCTCGATGCCGTTCGCAACGGGGCGCATGGTCATCACGCCTTCGGAGCTGACGCTCATCTCGTGAATTTCCCCCCGTGCGGAGATCTCGCTGGAGACGGAGACGAGGCGGTCGGCCTCGGAGCCCTTGTTTCTGATGACGAAGTAGCCGGCTGCAACCTTTGCGCCGGGCGGCGTGGCGCGCGTCCAGGGATGGTCGACCTCAATGTCGCCGGCCTTGTAGTCATGCGCGTGCGATGGCTGGGCGGCCGCGAGCATCAGCGAGGCCGCAACCACAGTGAGGCCCAGCATCAGCGTGCCGCGGCGGTTGAAGGGAAGGGTGATGACGCGGGTGGCTGCGCGGGAAAAGTTATTCATGTGAATGCTCCTTTCAGCCCGTTCGGGCTGGTGTGTGACTGCGTAGATGGTTGTCACGCAGACAGAGGCGGAGCGCGGGGATTGCCGGGAAGGTCGTCGGCCGCAGCGGGATCACTTTGCGCATCCTGCGGGCGAAGAATGCTTGCCACTTGCGGCAGCGGGTTTTCGAGGACGAGTTGCTCCGGCTCCCCACCGGCAAGCGGTGCGAACATCGAGCACGGGCCGAAGCAGCAGCCCGGCAGGTCCGAATTGCTGCTGCCGTCGTGATGGACCTCGCCACTGGTGATGCAGAGCGGGTTGCCGAACATGTCCAGGATCGGGCCGGAGTTGGCGGCACCGAGCATGAAGCCGCCGAGCAACAGCTGCAGCACGAGCATGTAGCCCGCGACGAGCGCGATGGCTGCACGTCTTCGTCTTCTGCCTGCCTGCTGCATCGTGAAGCTTAATCCCTATGCGCCCGATGCGGACGCTGGGTCACTTGGTAGCATCGGCCGGCCCGCGCGCAAACAGTCAAAGATGCCGCTGGTCAGTCGAGGCCGATATGCCGCGCCGCGGTCCGGAATTCCGCTTCCGTCTCTGGCGGGAAGCGGAAGGTGGCGAGGAAGTCGTTGACGGTAAACGACGGCGCCGCCTGCCGGATGGTCGCGGCGAAGGTGCGGCCTTCCTCGATGCGGCCCGCGAGCGCCAGGCAGTGCGCGGCGATGGCGAGGATGATGATGTGGGCGTTTGGCCTGGCGGCCGCCTTGACCGCCCATTCCGCAGCCTCCTCAAACTGCTCCATTCGGACGTGCGCCATGGCGCGCGTGCCAAGCATGCCGAACAGCAGCGGATCAAAGGGACTGAGGCTGCGTGAATGATCGGCAGCGACGATCGCTGCGCCCGGATCGCCCGACTGGGAGAGAACGAAGGAAAGGGCGTAGTGGCCTAGTGCGAAGTTAGGGCTGAGATCGACCGCCCGCTGCAGTTCTTCTACCGCCTGATCCTGACTGTTGCGCAGCCAAAGCGCTCGCCCCATGGCCCAGTGCGCGGCCGGGTCATGGTCATCGACGATCAGACTGCGCGCGGCGGTGTCGAGTGCAAGGCCCGTCTCCTGATCCGGATCCTTCCAGCGCTGGAAGGCGTTCTGCCAGTGCGTGAAGGAGAGGCCCGCGTGCGCCCTCGCGAAGGTCGGGTCGATCGCCGCCGAGCGACGGAAGAACTCCTGCGCGAGATCGTTGTCGTCCCTGTGAACCGGTACATGTGCCAGAGGCCGCGGTGATAGGCCTCCCACGCATTCAGCGAATTTGGATGTTTCAGGATCGCGCGGTTCTTTTCGGCGGTCTCGATCTCGTTGGCGATCGAGGCGACGATCATGTCGCCGATCTGGTCGAGCAGCAGGAAGGCGTCGTCGTGCTTGAGGTCGAACTCTTCGGCCCAGACGATGCGCAGCGTCCGTGTCTCGACAAGTTCGACTGTGACGAGCAGGCGGCCCGGCAGGCTGTTCAGCACGCCACTGACAAAATAGTTGACCTTCAGCGTACGCGCCGCCTCTTCCGGCGACACGCCTTTCTCGGCCAGCGCGAACACCGAGCCACGGGCGATCAGGAACAGGCTGCGCAGTTTTGCGAGGCGGCTGATGATGTCGTTCGTGAGGCCCGCCGCGACATTGCCCTGGGCCACAAACTCGCCTGACATGGTGAAGGGCATGACGGCGAGTGACGCGCGCTGGGGAGCGCCCTCGAGCGTGGCAGTTTCTTGCTCGTGTTCTGGAGCAGCCGGCCTCTCGATCGGCGCCGGCCGGACGGTGATGATCGGCCCCTTACGCATTTCCGCCCAGGTGGAGCGAAGCGGCGTTGGGTCTATGTCTTCCGTCTCGAACAGGCGGATGGTGGCTGTAAGATGCCGCTCGGCCTGGTCCGGCTGTCCGGTCTGCAGCAGCGCTCGCAGCAGAAGGGCGTGCGCGCGCAGGTCGAAGGGTGAGACTTCCGCCCACTTCTCCGCATAGCTGCGCAGTGCGGTGGGTTCCTGCAACAGCTTCGTCGTTAGCGCTTCCAGGAGCGCGGTCATCACACCGCGATAGCGCCGCCGCTGCATTTCCAGCCAGTGGTCGAGCTGCGGGCTGCGATTGAGGGTCAGCCCCTCGAGAAAGTCGCCCTGCAGCAATTCGCAGAGAGACTGCAGCTCCTCGCGCCCGACATTTTCGATGCCCTCCGACAGCGCCGTTTCGATCCGCACCGCGTCGATGTCGCAATGCTGCGTGTCGAGGAACACCATGTCGTCACGCGCGCTGAGGCGCGGATGATCCGGCTCGTTCAGAATGGTGCGCAATTTGCTCAGGCACCAGCGCAGCTCGCCCTTCGGATCGTTTGGGATGTCACCGAGAAGCTCGCACAGCCGGCTGCGCCCGACAGGCCGCGTGGCCAGCGCCAGATAGGCGAGCAAAGCCCGTACTTTTCGTGATGGCGGCAGCGCAAGCACAGAGCCGTCCCGCTGCACAGACAGCTGGCCGAACATGGAAATCTTCAGGATCGCAGGCGAACGGGCGTCGGTGAGCGACGTTTCCATGCGCAATACCACGCTTGCAACCATGCTCCCACCCGCCGGCGGATAGTACCACCACACATCACCGGCTGCATTCCGTTTTTGGGCGAAGCCTTCGGACCTGCCGGTTCAGCAAAAAGAGAGAATGGAGGAAGAAATGGAGAGGTACTCACTGGTCCGCAGGGCTATGCCGGCGCTGACAATCGCCGCAGTCGCAGCAGCGACCGCAGCCGCCATCACCACGCCGATCGACGCGCACGACAATCACCATCAGGTCGTCCCGGCAGATGAAGTTCAGTACAAGGCTGGCCCGCCGACACTGCCGCAGGGCGCCGAGTTCGCGGTACTGATGGGCAATCCGGCTGAGGAAGGCCCGTTCGTGATGCGGCTGAAATTCCCGGCCGGTTTCGACATCCCTCCTCACCGCCATCCGAAGGAAGAGCACGTGACGGTGCTGTCCGGCGGTTTCGCAATGGCGCTGGGCGAAGTGCATGACCGCTCGAAGGCGGAACCTTTGCCGCCTGGCAGCTTTGTCCGGATTCCGACAGGCGAGGCACACTACGCCTGGACGGAGGAGGAGACAGTCGTCCAGATCAACGCGATGGGCCCGTTTGGCGTCGAGTACGTCAACCCGGAGGACGACCCGCGCAAGAAGCGCACCAACTGAGCGCACACCCGCATCGTGCCCGTGGCCTCCGCGGCCGCGGGCACGAGCGGCAAGTATCCCAGGGAGAGTGACATGGAAATGCAATCAGGAATTCGTACGACCACGGGGAGGGGCCGATTGTTCGACTCCATCCTGGATACCGTGGGCGACACACCGACTATCCGCATCAACCGCCTCGGCGTCCCGCACGCGACGATTTACGTGAAGGCGGAGTTCTTCAACCCGGCCTCTTCGGTCAAGGACCGCCTTGCCCTCAACATCATCGAGGATGCTGAGCGTCGCGGCGTTCTGAAACCCGGCCAGACGGTCGTCGAAGCGACCAGCGGCAACACAGGAATTGGCCTTGCCATCGTATGCGCTCAGAAGGGCTACCCGCTGGTCGTGACCATGGCCGACAGCTTCTCGATGGAGCGGCGCAAGCTCATGCGCATGCTGGGCGCGAAGGTTGTCCTGACGCCGCGTGCGCTGAAGGGCTTCGGCATGTACCAGAAGGCAGTCGAACTGGCTGAAGCCAATGGCTGGTTCCTGGCGCGGCAATTCGAGACCGAGGCCAATGCCGACATCCACGAAGCGACGACCGGGCGCGAGATCATCAATGACTTCGCTGGCTCGCGGCTCGACTACTTCGTCACCGGCTACGGCACGGGCGGCACCATCACCGGCGTCGGCCGTGTCCTGCGCCGCGAGCGGCCCGAGGTGAAGATCATCCTCAGCGAGCCAGCGAACGCGCAGCTCCTCGGCAGCGGTCAGGTCCAGCAGCGCGATGCTTCCGGTGCACCGGCGGCGAGCCATCCGGCCTTCGAACCGCACCCTATCCAGGGCTGGACGCCGGATTTCATCCCGAACGTCCTGCAGGAAGCGATCGACAAGCGCCTCTACGACGAGGTCCGGCCGATCGCCGGCGCCGATGCGATGACATGGGCGAAGGAGCTCGCCCGCCAGGAAGGCATTTTCACCGGGATTTCCGGTGGAGCAACCTTCGCAGTCGCCCGTCAGGTGGCGGAAGCGGCGCCGCAGGGCTCCGTGATCCTCTGCATGCTGCCGGATACGGGCGAGCGCTACCTCTCGACGCCGCTCTTCGATGGCATCGAGGCGGACATGGATGAAGAGGAAATGGCGCTGTCACGCTCGACACCGGGGTTCCAGTTCGCAGCGTAGACGCGAGGTGGAGCAAGGGAGATACGGTGATGCACGTTACCGTCAAACGGCCGGCTGTGCTGGATGATGAAACACTCGATCCGGAAGACTGGACCGAAACAGCCTCACTTGCGCACCGCATTTTCGACGAGACTTTTGCCGGGCTTCGAAATGTCCGCAAGCGCCCCGTCTGGCAGGAAATGCCGGTAAAGGTGGTGTCGCACTTCGCGACACCGCTTCCACGCGAGGGGCAGCCTCTGGAAGACGTCTACGATGAACTCCTGTGCAACCTGATGCCGTATCCGATGGGCAACGTGCATCCGCGCTTCTGGGCCTGGTATATGGGCGCCGGCAATGTCGCGGGAGCGCTGGGCGACTTCCTCGCTGCCATGCAGGGCTCGAATGTCGGCGGCGGCCGCCACGCAGCGGCCCTCATGGACCAGCAGGTAGTCAACTGGTGCAAGGAAATGGTCGGTTTTCCGGCTGACGCCAGCGGTACGCTGGTAACTGGCGGCTCGGTTGCCAATCTGATTGGCCTCACCGTCGCGCGAAACGTGAAGGCGGGCATCGATGTCCGTGAACTCGGCGTTGCGGCCATGCCACGTCCGCTTCGCTTCTATGGTTCCGACCAGATCCATAGCTGTCATCGCAAGGCGGTTGAGGCGCTTGGCCTCGGCAACCGCTCACTGATCCGCATTGCGTCGAACGACGATTTCACGATCCCCGTCCACGCACTCCGCGCTGCGATTGCCGCCGATCGTGCCGCGGGCTTCGAACCCGCCTGCATCATCGGCAATGCCGGTGCGGTGAACACGGGCGCCATCGACGATCTGCAGGCACTCGCCGATCTCGCGGCCGAAGAGAACATGTGGCTGCACGTCGATGGCTGTATCGGCGCAATGCTGGCAATTTCTCCCACGCATCACGATCTCATCGCGGGCATCGAACGCGCGGATTCCCTTGCGCTCGACCTGCACAAATGGCTCCACGCGCCGTTCGACATCGGTTGCGCGCTGGTAAAGGATGCCGTCGCCCACCGCGGTGCCTTCGCGACCACGCCGGAGTATCTCGAGAGTTCGCCGCGCGGCCTTGCCTCCGGTCAATGGCTGCATGAGTTCGGCCCGCAAACGTCGCGCGGTTTCCGCGCACTGAAAGTCTGGATGGCGCTGAAGCAGCACGGCGCAAAGAAATTCGGCCGGCTGATCGACCAGAACATCCAGCAGGGTCACTATCTGGCGGAGCAGGTGAGTGCGCATCCGGAACTGCGCCTGATGGCGCCTGCGCCCCTCAACATTGTCTGCTTCCGCTTTGACCCCGCCGGCCGCGGCGAAGACGAGCTCAAGGCGCTCAACGTCGAGATCATGCTGCGGTTGCAGGAGGAGGGTACCGCTGTGCTGTCCGACACGACGATCCGCGGCCGGCACTGCCTCCGCGCCGCGATCTGCAACCACCGCACCCGCGTTCCCGACATCGATATCCTCGTCGACGAGGTGCTGCGGCTCGGCCGCGACATCGCTGCTGGACACTGACGCTCACGTCGCGTGTGCGTCCGGCTTTTGCAGCAGTGTCGCGATGAAGCGCTGTGTGCGCTGGCGCTGCGGCGCGCTGAACAGTTCGCGCGAAGGCCCCTTTTCAATGACGACGCCAGCTTCGAGAAACACCGCTTCCTGCGCGATGGTCGAGGCAAGGCGCAGGTCGTGCGTCGCAATCACCATCGTCGTGCCCTCGCGCGCCAACTGCGCCAGCACCTCGACCACTTCGGCGGCAAGCTCCGGATCGAGCGCCGAGGTCGGCTCGTCGCACAGCAACACGCGCGGCGAGGGCGCCAGCGCCCGCGCGATCGCCACCCGCTGCTGCTGGCCGCCTGAGAGCGTCGCCGGCCAGGCATCCGCCTTGTGCGCCAGCCCCACCTTGTCGAGCAGTTCGCGCGCCCGCTGCAGTGCCTTTTCCTTCGGCCATTTTAGCACCGTCACCAGCGACTCCGCGACGTTGTCGATGGCGGTACGGTGCGGGAAGAGCTGAAAATTCTGGAACACCATGCCGGTCTGACGACGCAACTTCTGGACCGACGCCCAGCCGACCTTGGCGCCGGGATGAAATTCCAGCTTCTCATCGCCGATGCGCACCGAGCCGGAGGTCGGGATCTCGAGCAGATTGATGCAGCGAAGCAGCGTTGACTTGCCCCCGCCCGACGAGCCTATCAGCGCGGTCACGCTTCCTTCCGCGAATGTGACGTCCACATGGTCGAGCACCGTGTGGTCGCCGAATTCCTTGACGATCTGCTTGAGCTCGATCACGACCGCGCCTCCATGAACCCGCCATAGCGGCTGAGACGCAGCTCGATCCGCGCCTGCAGCGCCGAAAGCACGGAGCTGATGACGAGATAGATCAGCGCCGCCTCGACATAGAGGATCAGCGGCTCATAGGTCACCGCCACCACGCGCTGCGCCGCCTGGAACAGCTCCGGCACGGTGATCGCCGCGGCGAGGGACGTGTCCTTCACCAGCGAGATGAAGGTGTTCGACAGCGGCGGCACGGCGACCCGTGCCGCTTGCGGCAGCACCGTCCGGCGCATGGTCTGAGACCACGACATGCCGATCGAGAACGAGGCCTCCCACTGGCCCTTGGCCACCGACGAGATCGCGGCTCGCACGATCTCCGACGAGTAGGCTCCGATGTTGAGCGTGAAGCCGATCAGCGCGGCCGGAAACGCGTCTAGCAGGATGCCGACCGACGGCAGGCCGTAGAAGATCAGGAAAAGCTGCACCAGCAGCGGCGTGCCGCGGATGATCCAGACATAGAAGCGCACGATTGCCGCCAGCGGCCAGGGCCCGAACAGGCGGATCAGTGCCACGATCAGGCCGAGCATCAGGCCGAAGGCGAAGGACAGCAGCGTGAGCGGGATAGTAAATGCAAGCGCGGCCCACAAAAGCGGGCCGAGCGAGTCGATCATGAGTTGCAGCCAGTGCGGCACGACCATCACTCCGTTGTCAGGCAATGTAGCGGGGCCGTGCGCAGAACTGCAAGGTAGGCCGCCGAAAACGCGAGCTTGTTACTCCGAGACGTCTTCGCCGAAATATTTCTCCGAGATCTTCTGGTAGGTGCCGTCGGACTTGATCTCATCGAGCGCCTTGTTGATCGCGTCCACCAGCTCTGCATCGCCCTTGCGGATCAGGATGCCGGACTCCGACGCATCGCCCTGCGTGGCCACGATCTTCACCGGCGCGTTGGGCTGCTTCTTCTTGAAGTCGAAGAAGGACAGGCTGTCGTTGAGGGTGGCGTCAGCGCGGCCCTGAACGACGAGCGCGATCGACTGGTCGAACCCATCGGTGGCGACAATCTCCGCGCCGGCTTCCTGGGCCATCTTGCCGTAGTTGCTGGTCAGCGACTGCGCCGCCTTCTTGCCGCTGAGGTGGGTGAAATCGGTGATGTCGGCATTGTCCTCGCGCACGATCAGCGCCGCTTTCGAGGCGACGTAAGGCTGGGAGAAGTCGTACTTTGCCTTGCGCTCCTCGGTGATGCCGACCTGGTTGATGACGACGTCGTAGCGCTTGGCATCCAGGCCGGCGATCAGGCCGTCCCACTTGCCCTCGACGAACTCGGCCTTCACGCCGAGGCGCTCGGCGACTGCTTCGCCGATTTCGACGTCGAAGCCGACAAGCTTGCCGGTATCGTCATGATAGGTGAAAGGGGCATAAGTGCCCTCGGTGCCGATCTTGATGACCCCGGCCGACTTGATGGCATCGAAATTCTCGCCGGCATGGACCGGAATGGCAGCAAGTGCCTGGATGGCGCCTGCGACGACAACTGCTTTCAGCCAGCTCATGGCAATCTCCGTTGATTTCGCCCTGGAACAGGAAAAATTTTCTGCTGCCAAATCTAGGTCGGCCACGCTGTAGAACAAGAATGCGCAATCTGCCGAGAAGCACGTAGGGGAATTTTTGTTCTTCTGAAGCTGGCGACCGCGCGGCGAATTGCTCTGGATGAGGTCCTCGGGGACGGGACGACCTTTCCGGCCATGAGAAAAAGGCGTCTGCAGTCGGAAAGCACGGGGCTCGCTCGTCTTCCATTTGACGGGCCGAACAAGGGAGCTTCCGATGAAGCCGATCATCACCGTCTTTGCCAACAGCCCGGATGGGGGCAGGGGCCTTGCCCGCGACATGCGGGTGCGCTGGGCGCTGGAAGAGGCCGGACAGCCCTACGAGGTGCGTACGCAGACCTTTGCCGAACTGAAGCAGGTGGACCATCGCCGCCGTCAGCCCTTTGGCCAGATCCCGACCTATGAGGAGGATGGCCTTGTCCTGTTCGAATCCGGGGCCATCGTCCTTCACATCGCGCAGAAGCATCCGGGCCTGCTGCCGGCCGATCCAATAGCACGCGCCCGCGCGATCTCATGGCTGTTCGCCGCCCTCAACACGATTGAGCCGCCGGTCGTTGAACGGGAGCAGATGCCTTTGGTTGAGCGCGACCAGCCCTGGTACAGCGAGAAGCGCCTCGCGTTCCTCGACGATCGCATCCGCATCCGGCTCCGCGATCTCTCCGGCCGGCTCGGCGACGCCGGCTGGCTGGAGGGTGAGTTCAGCGCAGGCGACCTGATGATGATCGAGGTGCTGCGCCGTCTCGAAGGTTCGGCCGTCATCGGCGAATTTCCGGAACTTGTCGCCTACATCGAACGCGGCGGCGCACGCCCGGCCTTCCAGCGCGCTTTCGCCGCGCAGCTGGAGCTTTTCCGGTCCTCGTCAGCCGCCTGACATCATGGTGCATCCGGTGCGGTCTCCGCCTCGTTGCGCTGTCTATTGCTACGCACCAGCCGCCGCGCGGCATCGTCATAGACGCCGCCCGTCAGCTCAATGGCGAAGCGCTCGGCATCACGCCGGCGTACGTCCTCCATGACACGGCGGCGTTCCTCTTCGTCCACCTCGCACAGCTCCAGAGCTCGCGCGGCGCAGGCAAGCGCCGACTCGAAGGTCTCGTGGATCTGCCAGTCGACCCCGGCATGGACGAGTTCGGCCGCGTGCTCGCGGTCGAACGAGCGCGCCAGAACCGGCACCAGCGGGAACTCCGCCTTCACCAGTTCCACGATCTTCAGGCACGCCTCGCGGTCGTCCACCGCAATGATGATGAGGTGCGCATCCTCTGCGCCCGCCGCATGCAGGATGTCGAGGCGGGAGCCGTCGCCATAATAGACCTTGAAGCCGAAGTCGGCCCCGTCGCGGATTGCCACCGTGTCCGTCTCGATGATCGAGACTGTATAGCCGCTGGCAAGCAGCGGCTGGCTGACGATCTGGCCGAAGCGGCCGAAGCCGATCAGCAGCACGCCGGCCGAAAGATCCTCCGGCGCCTCGACCCCGTCCAGCGACACGGCTGGTTTCGGAATCAGCCGGTCATGCAGGATCACCATCAGCGGGGTGAGGGCCATCGAGACGATGATGGTCGCTGTAAGCAGTGCGTTCGCCTCGGCATTGATGATGCCTTCGGCGGTGGCAGCCGAGTAGAGCACGAAGGCGAACTCGCCGCCCTGCGCCATCAGCACCGCGCGCTCGATCGCCTCGCGTTGGCTCGCCTTGAAGAGCCGCGCAACGGCATAGATGCCGATGATCTTCATGATCATGTAACCGGCAACCGCAACCGCGATCAGGCCCCAATTGGCTGCGATCACCGCAAGGTCGAGCGACATGCCGACGCCGAGGAAGAAGAGGCCAAGCAGGATGCCGCGGAAGGGTTCGACGTCGGCCTCGAGCTGATGGCGGAACGACGACTCTGACAGCAGTACGCCTGCGAGGAACGCACCCATCGCCATCGACAGGCCACCAAGCTGCATCGCAAGGGCCGCGCCCAGCACGACGAACAGCGCTGCCGCCGTCATCACCTCTCGCGCTTTGGCTTGCCCCAGCATTCTGAACAACGGATCGAGCAGATAAAGGCCTGCAACCACAAGCCCGGCGATGGAAGCGAGGCCAATACCGATCGCCATCAGCCGGTCGATCAGGCTGGTGTCTTCGCCGCCGGGCGCCAGAAACGCGACCAAAGCCAGTAGCGGCACGATGGCAAGGTCCTCGAGCAGCAGGATGGCAACGATCCGCCGGCCCTTCGGCAGGCCGATCGAGCGCCGCTCCTCGAGCGTCTGCATGACGATCGCCGTCGAGGTCAGCACGAAGCCCGTGCCGGCGACAAAGCTCTGGGCGACCGGATAGCCGAGCGCGAGCCCTACGAGCGTGAGCAGGCCGATGCAGAGCCCGACCTGTGCGAGGCCAAGGCCGAAAATCTCGCCCTTCATCGCCCACAGCCGTGACGGCTGCATCTCAAGGCCGATAATGAACAGGAACATGACAACGCCGAGCTCGGCGACGTGCAGGATCGCCTGCGTATCGGAAAACAGGCCGATGCCGAACGGCCCGATCGCGAGGCCAGCTGCGAGATAACCGAGCACCGAACCGAGCCCGAGCCGCTTGAAAAGCGGCACGGCGATGACGGCGGCGCCCAGCAAGACGACGACCGGCACGAGGTCGAAGCCGCCATGCGAGGCAGCTTCCGCGGCATGGCTGGCGGTTTCTGCGGCGGCCATCGCTTAGGCCCGCACCAGCTGCCAGGCGAGCACCGCCGCGATGGCGGCCGGTACTGCAAAGACCAACAGCAGGATCGGCAGCTCTTGCCCGACCGTATACCCCGCCTTCGTAACGCCGACCCACATGTTGATGAGCGCGACCAGCAGCCAGACGGGGATGAACACCCGTGCCGCCAGCGTCATCCCGGCGGCATCCCCGCCCCACAGCCGACCGAAAAGCATGAATATGCCCAAAAGCACCACCCCTCCGGTGATGACGAGCAGCATGTGCATGGCTCCCCTGCGTATTCCGATGAAGCCGGCCATTGATTCCGAAACGAAGCCGGCCACCTGTTCCGATTTCATTCCGGCCAGCATTCCGATTTGAAGCCGGCCAGTCGATGCTCCCCTGGGTCGTTGTTTT
>Ga0182740_1000117_pt1 | contig 127844 bp, 119 predicted proteins | sample eDN5th37CKraftBY_FD_128872 | JGI IMG/M metagenome (GOLD analysis project Ga0182740, IMG submission 128872) | Enriched backyard soil microbial communities from Emeryville, California, USA - eDNA 5th pass 37_C Kraft BY (version 2) (version 2) | ecosystem: Environmental > Terrestrial > Soil >... | reverse complement strand
TGCCGGCGGAGTGGCGGTGTCCAACGCGCACGGCACCGTGACCGGTGCGGCCGGCGGTGTGCTGCTGCGTCCGTTCGCCCGCCTGATCGCCTCGACCGGTGACTCGGTCACCACCTACGGCGAGCCTTGGAATATGAACTAGCACAGCGAGGATCAGTTCGCGGCCAGTGCGCGGGCGTGGCGTTCCTGCTCACGCTTGCCGTATGTGGCGTTGCGAACCGCGTAATCGCTTTCGAAGCTGGAACCGAGCGCCCCGGCGAACGTGCCCAGTGAACTGGACAGCCACGCCAGTTCTGCATAGTCGTGCCATGCGACGGCGTGGTGCAGCGTGGCTTCCAGGTACGCCGGTGGAATCACCGTCAGCGCACCGACGAAAACCAGACCGAACAACACGATGTACATCGATCCGATGCCGACTGCGAGAGTCAGGACCGTTGCGCTGTTGTACAGCAGGGCATTTCGCCGTTGATCGAGATCACGCGGACGCTCCCACAGGCGGTTGTAGCTCATCAGCCACACCATCATCGCCAGAATCGCGCCGACGCTGACCGCGGCCAGCCTTGTGGTGCTCATCGCGTCGGCCATGTTCCAGATACTCGAATAGAAGATGCCGAACGCCGCGGCGGCGGCGCCGGCTGCGATCGCACTCGACAGGCTCGGCAGCAGGCGCCAAGGCCGGTTGACCCGCACCATGCCGAGCAGCAGACGAGACCGGCCGCGCATCCGGGTGAGCGCGGTGAGCGCATTCGTTCCGTCGGGACCGTCGGTCACCTCCCGCCGTGTGGGCGAGCCCGCAACGCGTGCGGCTGCCGCGTCCGCCAGAGATCTGGACGGTGACGCCGGCGCAGTCAGTTCGCTGACGACATGGACGATCACCCGTTCGACATGGTGTCGAAGACGAATCGGCCCCAGCGCGGGCAGTGAGATCAAAGCCGCCCCAGCTGTGATGTCGGCATCGCAGACCATCAGCGTCCGGTCCAGGCGCCTTGCCAGCTCCGTCACGCAGACGACGAGGTCCCATCCGTTACGTGACTTCATCGCGGAGCTGTGGCCCGCGATGTCGATGGTGCCGTCATCTTCCAACGGCAGGGCGTAGCTGCACAGCGACAGTTTCCAGTCGACGTCCTCGCTCACCTCGCGGGTGAGCGTGTCGGGTAGTCCGGCGATCAGAGGTTCGACCAACTTGGTCGAGAGCCCCGGGTCGGTGACCACGCCGATGTACATGTCGTGGCTCTACCCGGGTGCCGAACGGGCGAAACGGCCGGCAGGTCCGCGTTTCCCCAGCGGGACACCGGGTAGGCCATCATCGAGCCCGAGCGACAGGTGGTGCAGATATGGACCCGAAGCACAACGACGATCAAGGTGACCGGCCCGGTGACACCGGGTACGACCCGGATGCCGATCCGGAGATGATGCAGCAACAGGCACATCCTCAACCGAACCAGGCCGAAGGTGCCGACGACCCCGCCGAGACAGGAGAGGGCTGAGGCCCGTCTCAAGCTGCAACGACGTGAGTGAGCGCCTACGCCTCGGACGACTTCCGTGCGCTCGCGGCACGGCTGCCCTGTTCGCCGCCCTCATGCCAGTTCGCCAGCAGGCGCAGTGCCGTTTCGTCGGGGGAGCCGGGTTCGGTGGTGTAGATGAACAACGTCTGATCCGGATCACCGGACGGGTTGAGAGCCTGGTAGGTGACGGCGAGGTCGCCGACGAGGGGGTGGTGGTACGCCTTGGTGCCGACGGTGCGTTGTTTCACGGTGTGGTCGGACCACCACGACCGGAACTCTTCGGACCTGATCGAGAGTTCGCCGACCAGGGCTGACAACTTGTCGTCGTCGGGGTAGCGCCCGGCGTCCAGGCGCAGCATCGCCACGGTGTCGGCCGCCACCTCGTCCCAGTCGGTGTAGAGCTCACGTGCGTGCGGGTCGAAGAACACGAACCGGGCCTGATTGCGTTGGGGCGCGGGCAATTCACGGAATTCGGTGATCAACGCGCCCGCCAACCGGTTGTGTGCCAGCACGTCGAGGCGTCGGCCCAATACGAACGCCGGGGAGTGTGACTGGTCGAGCAGTTCGAGCAGACGCAACGTCACCGGATCGACCATCTGCGGCTTGCTGCGGCGTTTGCGTTGTGCGGGCTGCGGTTTGGCGAGGGTATGCAAGTGGGCCCGTTCGGCATCGTCGAGCTGTAAAGCCGCGGCCAGTGCGTCGAGCACGTCGGCTGAGGCGCTGCGGCTACGCCCCTGCTCGAGTCGTGTGTAGTAGTCGACGCTCACGCCGGCGAGCAGGGCGAGCTCCTCGCGGCGCAGGCCCGGCACACGGCGACGTGTGCCGGGCTGTTCGAGACCGACCTCCTCCGGGGTCAGGCGGGCGCGTCGAGCGCTCAGGAACTCGGCGAGCTCAGTCTTCCGATCGCTCATCTGGCCAGTCTGCCCGGACCGATCCCAAATCATGCAAGGTGCGCGGTCGCCAGGGACTTCTTCTCCCACGCGGTTACGTCATCGGCCATCTGGGCGGCCTTGACCCGCCACCGCTCCACGGCGTCGCGGCCCAGCAGGAGGTGTCGCGGAAGTTTGTCCTCATTGGCGACCTCGTAGATCAGGGCCGCGCCCTTGACCGGATCACCCAGCTGCGTGTGGTTGGCGTCGTCGACCCAGTCGAGTGTGTCGTGGGCGGGTGTTCCGTCGTAGGCGTCGATGCGGTTGGCCGGCATCGACAAAGACGACCCGTCGAGGAAGTCGGTGCGGAACACGCCGGGTTCGACGACCATGCTCTGGATGCCGAACGGCGCCAGTTCCGCGGACAGGGCCTCACTTATCCCCGCCACGGCGAACTTCGACGCGCTGTAGAGGCCCACACCGGGTTCACCTTCGAAACCCGAGCGCGAACCGATGTGCACCAGCTTGCCCCCACCGGACGCCCGCATGTGGGGCAGCACCGCGCGCGTCACATTGATCAAGCCGAACACGTTGAGATCGAACAACGACCGCGCCTCGGCGTCGGTGACCTCTTCGAGCGCACCGAGCAGTCCACGCCCGGCGTTGTTGACCAGCACATCGATGCGGCCGAAGCGTTCGACGACGGCGGCGGCGGCGGCCGAGATGTCGGCGTCATGTGTGACATCCAGGCGCACCGCGAATGCGCGCTCGGCGATGTCGGGGGGCAGCAGGTCCGGGTTGCGGACACCGGCGGCGACGTCGGCGCCGTGGTCGAGCGCCGTGCGCGCGATCTGCGCGCCGAGTCCGCGGGATGCACCGGTGATGAACCAGACGGTCATGGGTTTCTCCTTTCGCAAAGGCGGAGGTTCCGCTTGTCTTCAGTCAACGCGGCGCGGCAGCGGGAAACGGTGGCCATCCGCGCCCAACGTATCCGGGGACAACGTGTCCCCCCTTTTCGGAAAAACAGAGGAATCGGCCCGTCGGCCACGCGGAAGCTGTACGCTCGTACAGCACTGCTTCAGTTGGAACCGATCAGCAGAGGGATCGCCGCGTGACCAGCTACGACTACATCATCGCCGGGGCCGGATCGGCCGGATGCGTGCTCGCCAACCGGCTCTCGGAGGACCCGAGGATCAAGGTGCTGCTGCTCGAGGCCGGCGGTTCGGACCGCAATCCACTGTTCAGCATCCCCAAGGGCTCCGGAAAGCTGTTCGACAGCGAGAAGCACATCTGGCATTACTCCACGGAGCCGTTCGGGCCCAACCCTCATGCCGAGCAGTGGATGCGCGGCAAGGTGCTCGGCGGGTCGAGTTCGATCAACGGCATGATCTACAACCGGGGTACGCGTGCCGATTACGACGGCCTCGAACGCCTCGGCAACAAAGGGTGGGGATGGGACGACATCCTGCCGATCTTCAAACGGTTCGAGGACAACGAGTTCGGGCCGTCGGCCACACGCGGCATCGGTGGGCCGCTGCACATCTCGATTCCACGTGATCCCGACCCGTTGTGCGAGGAGATGCTGGCGGCCGCCGAGGCGTCAGGGCTGACCCGCGTACAAGACATCAACGAGCATGACACCGAACGCATCGGCTACGCGACATCGACGATCAGGAACGGACGCCGTGTCAGCGCGGCCACGGCCTTCCTCAAGCCCGCCCTCGGCAGGCCAAACCTGACGGTGCGCACCAGCGCCACCGTCGGTCGCATCCTGTTCGAGGGCACCAGGGCAGTCGGTGTCGACGTCACCGGTACGAGCGGAACTACGCAGGTACGCGCGTCGCGAGAGGTGATCGTCTCCCTCGGAAGTCTCAACAGTCCGGTGCTGCTGCAACTTTCGGGGATCGGTCCTCGTGAGGTGCTCCGATCTGCGGGCGTCCAGGTATTCATCGAACATGACAGGGTGGGACGCGGGCTGCGCGAACACCGCTGCGCCACACTACGGTTCGACCTCATCGAAGATCTCGGCTACAACAAGCAGCTGGCCTCCAGCGTCGCGCAGGCACTCACCGGCCTGCGTTACCTGGCCACCCGCAGGGGACCGCTCGGCGCGCCGTCCTTCGACATCGTGGGATTCGTCAAGACCCGGGCCGACGTCGATCGGCCCGACGGACAGATCATGATGGTGCCGTATACCTTGCCGCCGTACAACGTCGGTGAACCCGTCACCATCCAACGGCAGGCCGGGCTGTCGTGCTTGGGGATGGTGCTGCGCCCCACGTCGGAAGGTGCACTGGAGATCACCTCGTCGGGGCCACGCCCGTCGGTGCGGATCGAGCCCAACTACCTGGGCTCCGAGCACGACCGCACGGCCACGGCGGACCTGTTGCGCCGGATGCGTGCGGTCTTCGCAGAGTCGCCGATCGCCGAGCGGATCAGCCACGAAACGTTCCCGGGACCCGGGGTGGCCACCGACGACGAACTCGTCGATTCCGCGCTCGACGGCGGATACTGCGGCTACCACGCCGTCGGCACGTGCGCGATGGGACCCGGTGACGACGCCGTGGTCGACGACCGGCTCCGGGTCCGCGGCGTCGACGGACTGCGTGTCGTCGACTGCTCGGTGCTGCCGACCATGGTCGCGGGCAACCTCAACGGGCCGATCATGGCGGTGGCCTGGCGGGCAGCGGATTTCATCCTGGACAGGTGACGGAGTGGTCCGCCCCCTTGTGTCACACCCTGCGCACTGCTATACATCTGTACAGCAGTGCGGTCGACGCTGAGGGAGCGCAGTGAGCCGAGTAGCAGCAGTGACCGGTGCAGGGTCCGGCGTCGGCCGGGCGACAGCCCTGCAACTCGCCCGCGACGGACATCGCGTCGCCGTGATGGACCTCGACGGACAAGCCGCGGAAGAGGCCGCCGCCAAGATCGAGTCGCACGGGGGCAGGGCGCTCGCGGTCGCGGTCGACGTCGCCGACGAATCCGCGGTCGCCGCGGGTTTCGAGGCCGCGCGTCAGGCGTTCGGCCCGATCGGGATTGTCGTCACCAGTGCTGCAATGGGCGGCTTCACGCGGTTCGACAAGATCACCCTCGACGAGTGGAACCGTTATCTGGCGGTCAACCTCACCGGCACGTTCCTCTGCATCCGGGCAGCACTGCCGGACATGGTGAAAGCGCAATGGGGGCGCATCGTCACCATCTCCTCGGCGGCCGGGCAGCGCGGCGCTCCCGCGCAGGGACACTACTCGGCAACCAAGGGTGGCGTGATCGCCATGACGAAGACGCTCGCACTCGACTATGCGGCAAAAGGCATCACGGCCAACACCATCCCGCCGTTCGTCATCGACACACCGATGTTGCGCGAACAACAGGCGGCCGGCCTGCTGCCGCAGGCGGAACACCTGACCAAGGCGATCCCGGCGGGCCGCCTCGGCAGCGGCGACGACGTGGCCGCGATGTGTTCGTTCCTATGCTCGGACGCCGCCGGGTACGTGACCGGGCAGGTGATCGGCGTCAACGGCGGCGCGGTCCTCTGAACAAAGCGACAGGCGGAACACAGATGCGGATCGGACTGTCCGGCGGTGCGGCGAACGTCGACGACATCGTGCGGCAGGCGCAGCGGGCCGAGGAGGACGGCTTCTCGTCGCTGTGGTACGCCAGTGGCGTCGCGGGTGACCCGCTCACCGCGATGGCCATCGCCGGACGCGCGACCACGTCGATCGAACTCGGTACTGCTGTGCTGCAGACATATCCGTGCCATCCCCTCCTGCAGGCCAACCGCGTCGCCGCGGCCGCCAACGCCATGGGCAGGCCCGGTCTCACCCTTGGACTCGGCCCGTCACACGAGCCGGTGGTCCGCGGAGTGCTCGGGTTGAGCTACGACAGGCCGGGCACCAACGCCGAGGAGTACCTGCGCATCGTGTCGGCGCTGTTGCGCGGGGAAACCGTGGATCACGACGGTCGCGAGTGGACTGCGCACAGCGACGGGCGGATGGTTGCCGTGGATCACCGTGTCCCGATTCTGCTTTCGGCACTGTCACCACGAATGCTGCGTATCGCCGGCACCTTTGCCGACGGTGTCGTGCTGTGGATGGCCTCGGCAGAGGCGATCCGTTCGCACATCGTCCCGAAGCTGACGGTCGCCGCGACAGCAGCCGGACGGCCCGCGCCGCGCGTGGTGGCCGGGCTTCCGGTCGTGGTGCACGATGACCCCGTGGCGGCACGGGCCGCGGTGGACGCCGCATCGACGTCGTATGCCTCGATGACCAACTACCGGCGCATCATCGAGGCGGGCGGAGGATCCGCGGCAGGCGATGTCGCGGTGTCCGGCGACGAGACCGCCGTGCAGACCAAGTTGCGTGAACTGCTGGACGCCGGTGCCACCGACATCTGGGCGCAGCCTGTCGCCGTCGGAACTGATCGAGCGGAACGCGTTGCGTCTCTGCGACGTACGAGGGCATTGCTGCGGGAGCTGGCCCGCGCGTGATCGTCAGGACCGGGGGGCTCACGAGACCTTGCAGCCAGGCGCGTCAGTACCGCTGCGGCGCAACCGAGTTGATCGCGTCCTGCAGGAAATCGGCAGGCACCTCAGGCCACTCGGGCGACCACCGTCCCGCCTCCTGGTCGGCGCGTAGCTCGACGAGCGTGGCGACCACCTGCGGTCCGCCGTCAACCAGATAACGCAGCATCCGCAACTGTGCGCACTGCGCGGCGACCGTGGCGACCATGGCCTTGGCCTCGGCGGTGCGGCCGTCGGCGGCCAGGCACGCGCCCAGCAGGCGGCGGGCCCGCAGCAGCGCCTGCGGACGGTTGAGCGCCGAGAGCCGGTCAACCCATTCGCGGGCCCAGCGGCAGGCGAGATCGCGTGCGGCTGGGTCATCGCTCGCCATGAGCCGCCGGATGGCCGACGCCTCCTCGAACTGCAGCGCGATGGCATCCATGGCGTCGACGGGCTCCCGGCGCGCGTCGTAGGACACCACGGGCATCGGCCCGAACTCAGGGTGCGGGGGAAGGCCCAACCGGATCCGTTCGTGTTCGGCGAGCGCCTGCAGGCGGTTCAGCGACAGGCTCCGCGCAACTCTCGTGGCCTCGTCGAGCCGTTGGGCGGCACCGAGGCGATCGCCCTGCAGGGCCTTGATCCGCGCGCTGATCACGTACCTGGCGATCTTGAAGTCGACGGATCCGCCTTCGGGACCCAACTTGTACCCCTCGTCGAGCAGGCGTTCGGCCTCGGCCAGATCGCCCTTCTCGTAGAGGATCTCACCGAGCAGCGAGCTCGCGAGCCGGCCGGCGTACGAGTGGATGCCACCGGATCGCTTCGCGATGCGCAGGGCGCGCCGCAGCGTCTGCTCGGCCACCGCGTTGTTGAGCATGAGGTGGTGGGCGATACCGCAGAAGCACAGACCGTTGACGATGCTGAACGCATCACCGCTGCGCTCGTAGTACGGCGCCGCCCACGTCTGGATCCGCTCGACCTCATCGAGGTCGTAACGGTATGCCGCGGCGAAGGTCGCCACGGTCGCCGCGGTGGCCACCGAGAACGGGGGCATGCGGTCGCGTCGCTGCAGGCACGCGGCGACGTGCTCATCGATGCCACTGAGCCGGTCCGACCGCAGGTCGGCGATGGCACGTACGACGTCGGCCTCGGCGCGCATGTCGGCGATCTCGTCCTCGGACAATCCGGCGTCGGCCATCGTGGCCTCGACGCGGGCGAGGGCATCCCGGGCCGCCGGGACTCGGTGCAGCACGATGTTGGCCCAGGCCAGTGCGAGTTGCAGGCGGGGATTGGACCGCACGATGTCCTGCGGCAGTTTGGCGGTGAGCCCGATCAGGGTGGCCATTTGGCCGCCGGAGACCAGGTAGAGCCCGTCGTTCTCGACCAGGCGTACGGCCTCGGTCTCGTCACCCGCCGCCAGGGCATGGTCGACGGCCTCACGCACCAGGCGCTGCCCGGCGTACCACCGGCACGCCCGCCGGTGCAGATCGCAGACGCGTTCGCGGCTCAGCCGGTGCCGCAGGAAATCCCGGAACAGCTGGTGGTAGCGGAACCACTGGTCGTCGATGCGACGCAGGAAAAGGTCGCGCTCCTCGATCTTTTCGAGGATCGCCTGCCCGTCGGGCACGTCGGTCAGCGCCGACGCCAACCCGCCGCAGATGCGCTCGGGAATCGAGGTCGCCAACAGGAAATCGAGCGTCGAGGGCTCCAGGGTCTCCAGCACGTTCTCGGCGAGGAACTCGCTGATCACGTGGTGGCGGCCTGTCATCGTCTCGATGAGTTGCACGGGATCGTCACGGTCGCGCAGCGTCAGCGACGCCAGTTGCAGTGCGGCGACCCACCCGTCGGTCTTCTCGGTGAGTTCTTCGACATCGGTCTGGTCGAGGTCCAACCCGGCGAGGTCGACCAGAAAACTTCCCGACTCTGAGACGTCGAAACGCAGTGCGGTGGCGTCGATCTCGACGATCTCACCCTGCATGCGCATGCGGCTCATCGGCAGCCCGCTCTGTGTGCGGCTGGTGACCACCACGGTCAGACCCGATGCGACGTTGTCGAGCAGGTACCGCAGCGCGGCGATGGTCGCGGGATCGGTGACCCGGTGCCAGTCGTCGATCACCAGGGTCATCCGCCGGCCGCTGGAGTGGATGTCGTTGATCAGCGAGGTCAGCACATAGCGCTCGGCGTCGTCGCCGTGTTCTTCAAGAACGTCGCCCAGATCCGACGCCAGTGCGGGCATGACCGAGCGGATCGCCTCGATCACGTGCGACAGGAACCAGACCACGTTGTTGTCGTCGTCGTCAACGGTCAGCCAGGCGACCGCGACGCCGTCGGCCGCCAGCTGTTTGGCCCACTGCACGGCGAGGGTGCTCTTGCCGAATCCGGTCGGACCGTGGATCACCGTGAGCTTCTTGTCGCGTTGCGCGCGCAGCACGTCGATCAGGCGTGCCCGCTCGACCAGACGCTTCGCCGAGGACGGCATCTGGAAGCGCGTGGCCGGTGCCGGCGGCGTCAGAGTGCGCACCGGATATCCACTCGACGGGGTAGGGGACGCAATCGAGCTGGGGCGGTCGGTCGGCGGCGCGATGGGGATCGGCATGTCATCGACCGGTAGGCCGTGGCGCCGCTGCAGTTCCCGCAACTGCTCACCGAAGGCCTGTGCACTCTCCGGACGATCCGAGATCGTGCGGGACATGGCCTGTTCGATCGCGGCGCTGAGGTCTGCGGGCAGATCGGCGTCGCGCAGGTTCGGGGCGGGATGTCTGGTGATGCGCAGGAACTGCGCGACCATCTGCTCGCCTTTGCCGCGCTCGAACACCGCGTGGCCGGTACTCGCGGTGAACACCGTCGACGCCAGGCTGTACACATCTGAAGCGACGGTGGGTGATTCGCCGAGAAGCACCTCGGGCGCGGTGTAGGCGGGCGAGCCCATGATCGCGCCTTCTGCCGTCTCGAAACCGCCGGCGATGCGCGCGATGCCGAAATCGGTGAGTTGAGGCTCGCCGTACTCGGTGAGCAGGATGTTGGCCGGTTTGACGTCGCGGTGCAGGGTGTCGCGCTGGTGCGCGGTCTCCAACGCCCCGGCCATCTTCACGCCGATGCGCAGCGCACCGCGCCATCCGAGCGGCCCGGCTGCCTGGATCTTGGCGCTGAGCGACCCGTGCGGGTGGTACTGCATCACGATGTACGGCCTGCCGCTCGCGATGGTGCCGACCTGAAAGATGTTGACGATGTTCGGATGTCCCGACAGCTTGCCCATCGCGACCTGTTCGCGCATGAACCGTTCGAGGTTGTCGGGTTCGAGGTCGGTCGTCAAAACCTTGACCGCGACCGTGCGATCGAGCGCGCGCTGGACACAGCGGTAGACCACCCCGAAGCCGCCGCGCCCGATTTCGTCGGGGTCCTCGAAACCGGCCGCCACGAGTTCCGCCGGGATCCCGGCGGGCAGGTCCCGCTGCGTGGGCAACGGGTCGTTGCGGACCATCGTTCGCCTCGAAACTTTGCTGGCACCATGGCAGCAGGTCAGCCACCGACCCGAGCATAACGCCGGCGTTGCCGGCAGGTGGGGTTCTCGGACTACGCGAAGATCAGGCTGGGATCAGGCCGTCATGAGGTACTCGGCACGTCCGACGAAGACGATGCCCGAAGGCTTCGGCGCCGTTGCCGCGTGCACGACCGCCGAAGCGAACTCGGCTTCGGGCTCCCTGCGCTGCCACAGGTCGGCGATCGTCATCTCGTCGAGCATGGCGCCGGACACCACGGTGAAATGCACACCGTGGCGGTCGAACTCAGGCCGCATCGCATACAGCGCGGTCTCGCCTGCACGCTTGCTCGCCGCGATCGGGCCGTACCCCTTGGGCACCGCCTTGTGCGGAAAGAAATGCGCCTGATGGCTGGTGACGAACACGATGTGACCACCGGCGGGCATCAACGGCAACGCGAGACGGGCCAGCCGGCGCTGCGCATCGCGGTTGAGGCGCATGGCATGCCTCGGGTCGAGACCGACGCGGGGACCGCCGAGCGCGGTGAGAACCAGGGCGTCGAGCCGGCCGAACCGGCGACCGATGTCGTCGATCATCGCGGCCGTCGATGCCTCGTCGGCGATGTCGGCGCGGATCGTGGACGCCTGGCCGCCCGCGGCGCGGATGGTCTCAGCGATGCCTTCGGCGCGCTCGGCGTTGGCGCGGTAGTTGACGATGGAATGGGTACCGGAGGCAGCGAGCCGATGTGCGACCTCGGCGCCGATGCCCCGCGAGGCTCCGGTTATCAGGGCGACCCGTGCGGTGGTGTCCTGCTGCATATCGGGTTCCTTCCGTCACTGCCGATGCGGCCGTCGATCATGACCGCCATGAACGTCAACCGTACGCCTCTAATAAGAAAAATAAGAGTAACTTAAGGTCACGATAAGGCAAAGGAAGGTGCCCGGCCGGAGCTTTTCGCGTCGAAACTGTTGTTATCGGGCGTTCTTCTCGAGATTTCGCTCGATAACAACAGCCTCGCGAACGGGTCGGATCTGCCGGCGCTACCGGATCGCGAGCCCGGTCAGGGCCCGGGAGATCACCAGTCGCTGGATCTCGCTGGTGCCCTCGAAGATCGTGAAGATCTTGGCGTCGCGGTGCATGCGCTCCACCGGGTAGTCGCGGGTGTAGCCGTTGCCGCCCAGGATCTGGATGGCCTCGTCGGTGACGTACACCGCGGTCTCGCTGGCCACGAGCTTGGCCATCGACCCCTCGGCGGAGTCGAACTGCTGGTTGTTGCGCGCCATCCACCCGGCCCGCCACACCAGCAGGCGCGCGGCGTCGATGCGGCTCTTCATGTCCGCGAGTTTGAATGCCACGGCCTGGAACTCACCGATCTTGCGGCCGAACTGCTCCCGCTGGCACGCGTAATCCAGCGCGTACTCGTAGGCCGCGCGCGCAACACCGACCGCCATCGCCCCGACCGTCGGTCGGGTGCGTTCGAACGTCTTCATCGCGGCGTGGCCGCCGGCTGATGCGCCGGACTTCACCCGCGCGATCCGCTCCTCGAACTTCTCCCGGCCGCCGAGGATCATGTCCTCGGGCAGGCGGACGTTGTCGAGGACCACCTCGGCGGTGTGGGAGGCGCGGATGCCGTGCTTCTTGAACTTCTGTCCCTGGACCAGGCCGTGGGTGCCCGGCGGGACGATGAAGGTCGCCTGGCCGCGCGAGCCCAGCTCGGGGTACACCGACGCCACCACGATGTGCACGTTGGCGATGCCGCCGTTGGTGGCCCAGGTCTTGGTGCCGTTGAGCACCCATTCGCGCGTGGCCTCGTCGAAGCGCGCGCGTGTGCGGATGGCGCCGACGTCGGACCCCGCATCCGGCTCCGAGGAACAGAACGCCCCGAGCTTCGGCTCGTCGGCCGTGCCGAACATCTCGGGGAGCCACTGGCCCAGCTGCTCGGGGGTGCCGTTGCCGGCCAGGGCCGCGGCCGCCAGACCCGTTCCCAGAATCGACAGCGCGATGCCTGCGTCGCCCCAGAACAGCTCCTCGAACACCGTGAGCATGCCGATGCCGGTGGGCTCGGCGGCCTGCTGGGCGAACAGTTCGGGCGAGTAGAGCCCCACCTTGGCGGCCTCCTGGATCACCGGCCACGGCGTCTCTTCCCGCTCATCCCATTCGGCCGCCGCGGGGCGCACGACCTCCGCGGCGAACTGGTGCACCCAGTCGCGCACCTCGATCACGTCGTCGCTCAGCTGAAGTGAGAACGTCACAGTATGCACTCCTGAAATCGGTTGTTGGTCAACGGTTGTCGGTCTGGTTGTCGGTCCGGTGCTGCTCGATGGCGGCGACGGTCTGGGCGACCCAGGCCTCGAAGAAACGGTCGTGGTCGACGTTGCCGGGGGTGCGTCCGTTCAGTGCGTGCAACGTGGCGACGTACGACAGCGACGCGATCGCCACGGCGGCGGTGGCCTCCGGGTCGGGGATTTCGGTGCGGCCGGCGCGGTTGGATGCGGCCAGTTCGTCGGCAAAGCGTTGGTAGGCGTTGTCGGTGATCACCTGCCAGGTCTTCTCGTCGAGGTCACCGAGTTCGTCGGGTTCACGCAGCATCACCCTCAGCAACTCTTCGCTCTGCGTCAGGTTCGTCCAGATCAGCTGACCCGCGCTGCGGACCGCGTCTTCGACGGTGCGCGGTTTCTCGGCGTCGTACTGCTCGCGCGCGGCCACGATGTTGTCGATGCGATGCGTGATCGCGGCCTCCAGCAACTCGCGCTTGGAGCCGAAGTGCTTGTAGAGCGCACCCGATCCGGGGGCGAGGCCGGCCTGCTGCTGAATCTCGGCGACCGACGTCGCCGCATAGCCCTTCGCGGCGAACAGCTTCAACGCGGCGGCCATGAGACGGTCGCGGGCGGCGGACATGGTGAGAGAGTACTCACTCACCTCTTGTGTAGCAAAAACCGCCCCGCAGCGGGCAGGCGGACGATCAGACCACGCGCGAATCAGAATGCGCGTGTGAACTGAGGTGCGCGACGATGTCGGCGCGCAGTTGGTCCATGCTCAGGCACGGATCGACCTTGCCGGTGTCCCACTCCTGGTGGCCGAGCACGTGCGAGGCGGACCGGTTGATGTGCCGCAGGATCGCTGCGCAGCAGCGGACGTAACTCAGGTACTGCTCCCGGGGGTACTTCTGACGGCGTCTCATTTCTGCGTGGATCCCGATGGTGCGGGTGTCGACGTCGTCGCGCGGCAGGTCGGGGTGATAGCCGGGGCCGGCATGATGGGCCACCCCCGCGGCCACCACCGCGACGGTGCCGTCGCGTCGTATCAGCACGTTCGACAACGGGCCTGGTCGCTCCCCGGTGCCCAGTGCGATGGCGTCCGTGGCGATGTCGTCACCTGCGGTGTTGTGGCACATGATGCCCCAGATGTCGTCGAAGTCGCCGTCACCGTTCGCGCGCCAGCCGTCGATCTCGTCGACGTCGAGTCCTTCGGCGCGAAGGGCGTCGGCAAGCCAGACCATCATTGTGAGCTCCCCGGAGCGAGTTCCACGAGGCCGCGTGGGACAGCGGCGACTTCATGCTCGCGGTGCGCGCCTTGAGCGGGCGTGAGTAGTGAGGTACCCGATTCGTCGGGTCACACCCTGGCCGTGACGGTCCTGGGCTCGAGGTGCTTGGACCAGCCCGATGCGCACAGTGCCGTGCATGCGGCCGCCAGCAGTCCGACGACGGTCAACATTGCCGGGTAGCTGAAGTAGCGGGCCAGCGCGGCGAGGATCGCGGGCAGGAGGAACCCGGCGTAGGCCAACGAGTAGTACACACCCGAGATGCCGGCGAGTTCGTCGGGTTCGGCGATGCGCTGGACCTCCAACAGCCCTGAGACGATGGCGATGCCGTATGCGCAGCCGAGCAGCATCGCCACCACCACCGCCATACCGATGGACCTCGTGACAGCGGTGGCCACCGCGGCGAAGACACCGAGGGCCATGAGAACCATCGAGACCACGACCGCTCGGGCACTCGAGTGGTCATCGAGGCGCCGTGCGATCGGCTGGACCGCGACGCCGCATCCGAGGGTCAACACGGTCAGGCCCGCGGTGTACAGCAGGGCCCAGTGCCCGAGCCGGTCGGCGACGAGCGCGGGCACGATCGCGTAGGCGATCGCCGCCGAACCGAAGATCCAGGGCGCCATCGGCATGACGACGCGGACGAAGCGCCGGTGCGCGGCCGCGGGGACACGCAGTCCCTCGATGACACCGACAGATGGCGTGCCGGAACGTGTTTCGATGGTGCGGTGCCGGATGGCCCACAGTGCGGGCAGGCACAGCCCGGCATGCACCAGGTAGGTCAACACCAGGGGGAGCGGGGCGTATTCGGTGAGCAGTCCTGCGCACAGCGGGCCCACGCCGAGACCGAGCGACAGGCAGATCGAGGCGCGTCGCGCGCCGCTTCCGGGCGCCGCGTCGTCGAACGGAGCTCTCGACAACTCGGTGATCCAGGCCGAGCCGACGGCCATCGCGATGCCAACCGCCGCACCACTGAGCAGACGGCCGGCGAAAAGCGCTGAGAATCCCCAGTATTCACCGATGGCGAGAATCACGCTGCCGAGCGCGGAACTCGCCACACCGAGTGCCATCACCGGACGCCTGCCGTAGCGGTCGGACAGGGTCGAGGCCACCAGCAGGCCGGGGATGAGGCCCAGGACGTAGGCGCCGAGCAGCACGTCGACGTCGACCCGGGTGTAGCCGGAGTGCTGTGTGTACGCGATGAGCAGCGGGGTGAACTGATTGCCGCCCCAACCGATGCAGAAGGCGGCCGCTGCCACCGCGACCCATGGGCGGAGCCGATGTGATCTGTGCTGTGTTTCGGATGGTGTTGCTGTGGCGGTCATTTCAAGGTAACCCGATAGGTCGCTTCCAGATGTGAGAGCAGGGCGGACTCGAACTCCTCGACATCGCGGCGCTCGATGGCCTCCGCGAGGCGGGCGTGTTCACCGATGAGGGCGGCAAGGCGGGCGCTGTCGGAGCGGGCGGCGTCGGCCATCATGCGTCGCTGCCGGTCGCTGAGCGATCCGTAGAACCGTTGGCCGATGGGGTTTCCCGCGACCTCGACGATGCGGCGGTGAAACGTGTCGTCGGCCACGGCGAACGCGTGGGCGTCGTTCGTCTCGGCGAGACGACGCTGCTGGTCGACGAGATCGTTGAGTTCGGTGAACAGCGAGTCGACGACGTCAGGGGTGCGGCACAACCGGCGTACGGCGGCGGTCTCGAGCGCCAGGCGCATCTCCAGGAGGTCGGTGCCCTCTTGCGGCGGGACGGGTACCACGACGGCGCCGCGTCGCGGCAGAAGTTCGAGCAGATCTTCGGCCGCCAACCGCAGGAATGCCTCGTGGACGGGGGTGCGGCTCAGGCCTAGTTCGCCTGCGACCTCGACCTCACTGAGCAGTTGGCCACCGCGGATGCCGCCGGACAGGATGCGGTCCTTGGTGGCCTGGTACGCGCGTTGACTGTTGCTGGTCGTGTCCACGTCGACCAGCGTAGCGCGCCTTGCATGCAAGAATGCATGCAAGGCGGTGTGTTATTGGTTACTGCTGCGCCTGAGCCTGTGGTTGCTGGGCGAGGGCGTCGATCAGTGCCTTGTTGAAGGCCGGGATGTCCTCCGGGGAGCGGCTGGTGATCAAGTTGCCGTCGACCACGACCTCCTCGTCCAGCACCGTGGCGCCGGCATTGCGCAGATCGGTGCGCAGGCTCGCGTACGAGGTGAGGGTGCGGCCTTTGGCGACTCCGGCCTCGATGAGTGTCCACGGGCCGTGGCAGATCACCGCGACCGGACGGCCGGAATTCACGAAGTCGTGGACGAACGCGACGGCCTTCGCATCAGACCGGAGCTTGTCGGCATTCACGGTGCCCCCGGGGACCACGAGGGCGTCGAACTCGTCACCCTTGGCCTCGCTCACCAGGCGGTCGACGGTGTAGGTGCCCGCCGGTTCCAGGTCGTGGTCGCGGGCGTCGATCGAGCCGGTCTGCAGCGACAGCAATTCGGTGCGGGCACCGGCCTGTTCGAGCGCTTCACGCGGCTCGACCAGCTCGCGGCGTTCGACTCCGTCGGTGGCCAGGATGGCAACCTTCTTGCCGTCGAGTGCGTGGGTCATGGTGGGTCTCCCTCTGTGCGCGGAATGTAGGTCACCTGAGTGCCTACCCACTGCGAGGGATTCCTACCGGATCAGAAGGGACTGCTGTTGGACTGGAACTTCGCGGACTCCGGACGCGGTCCGAAGCGGCGGATGTAGTCCTCGTGGATGTGGGCCTGCTTCTTGTAACGGATCTCGTCGACCAGGTTCGGATCGAGGCCGTGTTGCGCCAGGCGGTGTCGGCGCCACACCTTGTTGAGGGCCAGCGCCATGAGCAGCGACCAGATGTAGATGGGCACCGTCATCTCGATGTGCACGTACAACGACGCGGGCAAAAGCCAGAACGGGGCCAGTACCAGTGCCGGCGGGATCGCCATCCGGATCATGTGGCGGCGGACGGCACCGTGATCGGCCAGGTCATGGGCGACCCACTCGCGCATCGAGTCCGGCAACCGCCTGCCGTACGAATACGCGATGTACTGAAGCAGATTGGGGCGATCTTTTTTCCGTTCGGCGGCCATGATGATCCTTGTGTTCAGTGGTTGACACCGTTCGCGGCCAGCGCGGCGGTGTTGACCCGGGTCAAGACCCGGTGCAGTTCTTCCAGTTCGGCCATGTCCACGCCCAGTCGCTCGACGACTTTGGGAGGGATCGCCAGCGCTCGTTCACGCAGCGCGATCCCGGCCTCGGTGAGCCGGATGTCTGTGGCGCGTTCATCTCCGACGCTACGCGTGCGGGTGATCAGACCGAGCGCCTCAAGACGCTTCAGCATCGGCGACAGCGTCGCCGAGTCCAGTTGCAGGGTCGCGGCGATCTGCTTCACCGACAGCGGATCAACGCCGGCCGAGCGGATCTTGTGGTGGTCCCACAGCGCCAGCATGACCAGATATTGGGGGTGTGTGAGGCCGAGCGGTTCGAGCAGCGGCCGGTAGATCGACAGCACGGCCCGGTTGGTCACCGCCAACGCGAAGCACACCTGCCGCTCGAGGGCGAGGGGATCGACGTCGACGCTTGAGGGTGAGGCCACAACTAAAACGTACGCTAATAGTTAGGGCACTAACAATGTACGCGTCGTCACATCGCCGGGAAGGCGGATGCGATCAGTTCGCGCGCCGCGCGAGGCGTTCGGTGTTGTCGATCAGGATGCTCTTGCCCTGCACGCGGATCCAGCCGCGCTGTGCGAAGTCGGACAGCGCCTTGTTGACCGTCTCGCGAGACGAGCCGACCAGTTGGGCGATCTCCTCTTGGGTCAGTTCGTGGTCGACGCGCAGAGAGTTGCCCTCGCGCGTCCCGAAACGTTGCGCGAGATGCAGCAGTTGTTTTGCGACGCGGCCGGGCACGTCGGTGAAGATGAGGTCGGACAGGTTGTCGTTGGTGCGCCGCAACCGACGGGCCAGGACCCGCAGGAGTTGCTCGGCGATCTCGGGGCGATCGGCGATCCAATTGCGCAGCACCTTGCGGTGCATCATCACGGCCTGTACGTCCGAGAGTGCGGTGACCGTCGACGTCCGCGGACCGGGATCGAAGATCGCCAGCTCGCCGAACATGTCCGACGGGCCCATCAGCGTGAGCAGGCTTTCGCGGCCGTCCACCGACTTGCGGCCGATCTTCACCTTCCCCGACGTGATGATGTACAGCGTCTCGCCGGGCTCACCCTCGGTGAAGACCACCTGGCCCCGACTGAACGACACCGGTTCCAACTGCTGGGCAAGTGCGGCCACCGCGCTGGGTTGCACCCCCTGGAAGATGCCAGCGCGCGCCAGCACTTCGTCCATACTTCGACCCCTATATCCCGTCGGCGATCTTGTTACGGCGTTCACACTACAAGAGGTCTGTGTCACATAAGGTCGGCCAAATTTCGCCTTCAGGAAACGCGGTGCTCGCGCCGGTTCTCCTACTCCTGCCGGTCTCGTTAGGCTCGGGGCGAGTGATGGAGCGTGTCCCGTGTACCTACCCCCGAAGTTCGCGCTGAGCCCTGAGCGCATCGATGCCGTCCTGGCCGAGGCGGGCTTTGCCCAGCTCGTCAGCCACACCACAGCGGGTCTGGTGGTGACGCCGCTGCCGTTGCTCTACGACGCCGAGCGGCACGCGCTGCTGGGGCATGTCGCGCGGGCCAACGATCACTGGCGCGCGGCCGGGGCCGAGTCGGTGGCGATCTTCACCGGACCGCAGGCCTACGTGTCGCCCAGCTTCTATCCCACCAAGGCCGAGACCGGCAAGGTGGTGCCGACGTGGAACTACGAGGTGCTCAACGTCTACGGCACGCTTCGCGTCCACGACGACCCGGACTGGCTGCTCGATCTGGTCACCCGGCTGACCGACCGGCACGAGGCCGGGCGCGACCGGCCCTGGCAGGTTGCCGATGCGCCGGCCTCCTACACCCGCGCTCAACTCAACGGCATCGTCGGTGTCGAACTGCCCGTCGAGCGCGTCGAGGCGAAGGCGAAGATGTCGCAGAACCAACCTGCCCGCAACCGTGCCGGTGTGATCACCGGACTTGCGGCGTCGCAATCGGCACTCGACGCCCAGGTTTCCGACCGCGTCGCCGCGTTCGATCCCGATCACTGACGCTCGGTCCGCTCACCAGGAGTTGCATCCTCTGACACGCCACGCAATCGCGACGACAGCTGTAACGTAACGGCTATGGCAGCCTCGATGTGCGCCGTTTGCGGCACCGGGTTCACCGGGAGATCAGACGCTGTGTACTGCTCCGCGGCATGCAGACAGAAGGCGCACCGGGCCCGCACCGCTCGTCGCGTCGACGCGTTGCGCAGCCTGCGCAGCGGTCGCAACGAGGTCAGGCGTCCCGTCGGGATCCGGTCCGACATCGCGCAGTCGATCGCACGTGCGCGCGAGCAGATCGCCGAGTCCCGCAGGCTGTGTCGCGTCAGCGCGGAACGGTTGCAGCGGCTCGAAGACCTTCAACGCGAACTCGCCAAACCTCGGGAGGTGCGGGCAACAACGCCGATGTCGTATGCGAAGTGGGCGCGATGACCACCGCGCCCGAGGACGACGACACTGCGGCCGCCGTACAGGCACTGACCGGCGGCACACCTCAACAGATGGGCTGGTTCCGCTTCTACTTCGCCGATCAACACTGGGAATGGTCCGCCGAGGTGCAGCGCATGCACGGCTACGAGCCGGGCACCGTCACGCCGACAACGGAACTCGTTCTGTCACACAAGCATCCCGACGACCGTGACCAGGTGGCCGCCGACATCAACGACATGATGACCGGGCGGCGGGCCTTCGGCAGGAGACACCGGATCATCGACACCAGCGGTACGTTGCGTCAGGTGATCGTCGTCAGCGATCAACTCCACGGCTTCGACGGCGACGTGATCGGCATCCGCGGCTTCTACATCGACGTGACGCCGCCCAGAAGCCGGCAGGAAGACGCGGTCATCACCGCCGAGGTTGCCAAGATCACCGAGCGGCGTGCGGTGATCGAACAGGTCAAAGGCATGCTGATGCTGATCTACGGCATCGATGAGAACGCGGCCTTCGACCTGCTGAAGTGGCTGTCGCAGGAGAACAACGTCAAGTTGCGCGTCCTGGCCGACCAGGTGGCGAAGGATTTCACCGCGCTCGGGGACACCGGTGTGCTGTCGCGGTCGAAGTTCGACCAGCTCCTGTTGACCGCCGCGCGACGTGCCGTCAGTTCCGACGACGATTCGATGTCGACGTCGGCGTAAGCGGCCGCCTGTAGTTTCCTGCGCCACTTCCCTCCCAACGAAACTTCCCTGATGCTCTTAGAGTCGAATCGTGCAGTTGAGTGCGCGCATGCCCGATCTCATGGCCCTGGAGGTGCTTCTCGCTGTCGCCCGAACGGGCAGCCTGAGTGCTGCCGGCAGGGAGTGTGGGCTCACCCAGCAGGCGATCTCAGCGCGTATCGCGGCCTTGGAGCGCCAGACCGGCGTACGTCTGGTCACTCGCACCAAAACGGGTTCCCGGTTGACCTCCTCCGGTGTCCTGGCCGCCCAATGGGCCGACCGGTTGCTCGATGTCGCCCATGAGGTCGACGCGGGCCTGGCCACCCTGCGCGACAACAGCAAGACACAACTTCGTATCACGGCAAGCCTGACTGTTGCCGAGCAACTTCTGCCTCGCTGGCTGGTCTCTTGGCGGGAGGCCGTCACCCGGCAGGGCGGGCCGGCGCCCGATCTCATTCTGACCGCAGCGAACAGCGAGCACGTCCTTGCCGCAGTCCGCGGCGATCACGCGGATCTGGGTTTCATCGAAAGCCGCGGCGCGCCTCGTGGATTGCGTAGCAGTGTGGTCGCGCACGACGAACTCGTAGTGGTCGTACCGCCTGGCCACACGTGGGCACGACGGTCACGACCGATCGCCCCTGAAGAGTTGGCCGCGACACCCCTGGTCACGCGCGAACAGGGTTCCGGCACAAGAGAATTCCTCGCGTCGGTGCTCAAAGGGGTCGCCGGCGCCGAGCAGGTGCGCCCAGCGCTGGAACTGTCCAGCGCAGCCGCCGTGCGCGCCGCGGTGCTCGCCGACGCAGGCCCCGCGGTGCTGAGCAGGCTGGCGGTGGCCGATGATCTGCAACTCGGCCGCCTCCGGGCCGTCGACGTGACCGGTCTCGACCTGCGCCGCGCGCTGCGCGCGGTATGGCTGGGTACCAGGACACCGCCTGCAGGTGCCGCGCGAGATCTGTTGAGCCACATCGCTTCGGTGTGTAAAGGGTCGCCCCGTCACGCGGCATAGCGCAGCCAGATGGGCATGCACGTGGCGAGTTGTTCCATGAACTTCTGCAGGACGACCCGGTGTTCGCCCAAACCGGTCGGGTCTGTCCGGAAGCCCGGAAAGGCGATTCCGACACCGAAAAGACCCGGTGCGATGATGCCGTTGGCGGGATTGTGCAGCAGGGACCCCAACTGGGGTGCATCGATCCGCCTGGGTTGGAAGCCCACCGTGTAGACGACCCGGTCGCACTGGGCCAGCAACTCGTCGAACCGTGGGTCGCTTACGAGACAACGCCGTAATCGCTCCGGCAGCGTGCCGTCGATGTTCTCCCGGGCCCATTGTGCCGCATGCCCTTTCAGTCCGGTGTCGTCGAACAATGTCCAGTCGCCGAAGTCGACGGCATACCGCAGCGGGTGCTGGTAGAAGTTGACAACCCGCGCCACCGGCCGACGTAGCAGGTTGGGCAGCACCAGCATGGTCGAGTGCGACGACCCGAAAACGGCGACGGTCGCACCGTCGAGAGACTCGGTTGCCAACTTGTGCGGTGCCACGGCGACGTCGAGGGGAATCTCCTGTATGCCGGGGTGGTCTAGGCGACGAGGCTCGGATCCGATGGCCAGCACCACGTTGTCCGAGACGAGCGTGGCGATGTCGGTGCGCACCTCCCAGTGACGCCCGTGGAGCTCAAGGCGGGTCGCCAGGGCTTTTACTGCGGTGACCCGCTCAGCGAGTTGGTCAGTGATCCACTGCAGGGGTTCGGTGACCATCGCGAGCGAACACGTCTGCCGCGGATCGAGTTCCCGGATCGCGAAGTCGGGCCCGCGGTGGAACTGGAAGGCAGCGCTGGCCTGGAGGAAATGCACGAAACCGCTCACGCGGGTGTTGCTGGGAACGACCGACCATTTGGTCCCGAAATCGCCGACCGCGAATCCCGGGTCCACCCATGCGATCTCGTCGTGTCGGATGCCGTTGTCGATCAGGCGCCCGACCGTGGCGATGCCGGCCGGGCCTGCTCCGATGACTGTCCACCTCAAATGTGCCGACGACATGACACAGCTCCTTGGATGCGATGTGTGGCACCGGTGGATGCCACACATTCATCCTGCGGCGTTCCACGGCCGGCGGCACCGTCGCTTTCCTTGTGAGCTCACAAACCGAGTTTGTGAGTCACGTCGTCCTGTGGCGGTCGGGTCCGGCCGGTGCCGACATCGATGGCGCGGCGATCCGCTACGCGGTGTGGAGCCTCAACGCACCACTCGGCCGTAAGGGAGGTGCGGGACCTCGTCGGCTTCGGTGCGCAGGCCGGGGTGGTTGAGCTGGTACACCGGTTCGTGCCTCACCCGGTCGCGCAGTGGGGTGAGTGCTGCATGGGCGGGCATGCGGGCAGAGACCAGCGCGGCAGCGGCGGCCGAGATCAGGGTCTGGCCTCCACGAGCGATATCGCGCAGGCGCGCGGCACCGTCCGAGTCGGCAGAGTCGGTGTGCTCGACGGCGTGGACTCCGATGCACAGCGCGAAGGGCTCCAACGGGGCGAGCTGCAAATCGAGCGCGCACATCACCGCATCGGAGGCACGATCGAACGCGGCGACGAAGCTGTCCGATGCGTCGCGCTGCAGCGTGCCGTCGTTGAGGGCGATCAAGTGAGCCATCGATGCGCGCAACCAGGGGATCGCCGCGATGGTTTGATCAAGCTCGGTTTGCCACAGTTCTTCGGCTCGATCGACGCGCGCCATGAGCAACGTCTTGGTTCCGGTCGACAACTTCTCGGTCACGCATCGCTCCAGTCAGTGTCGTGCGATCCATCGGTTCAGAACGCACGCTGCAGATATCAGCGTAACCACCTGTTTCTGGGTGTGCCGCCGATGATTCACCTGGTAACCGAACCGTCAAGCGCCGTGAGAAAAAGTCTGTTGCTGAGGTTGCGGTATCGCGAACATGGCGGGTTGAACGCGCATCAGCCGGCGAAGAGAAGGTTTGCTGGCTTTCGGGGGGCGGCCGTAGCGTGAAATCGCGCCCTCCATCGAACCTCTAGGCGCGAGCGGCATCAGGGCTTGCGCGCCTGGATCGTATAGGTGAGGGGAAGACGTTCGGGGTGTTCGGCGAGCACGTACTCACCCTCGAATTCGGTGCTCTCGATCATCCCCTGAACCAACGCCTTCCACGGCGCTTCTCGGTGCTCTTCGAGCGCGGTGACCGTGAGCCCGGCCTCGGTGAGGGCCGTGAAGACCTCGCCGAGGCCGTGGTTGAACGACACGCCCTTCGGCGCGGACACGGTTCCTTCGCCGCCGTACGTGGTGGTTTCGGTGAACGGGGATCCCGCTGTCTCGAAATAGGGGTAGTGCACCACCAGAAGGTCGTCGGATCGGGTCTCGTCGATCGTGTCGAGCATGGGATGACCTTCACGCATGAACAGCCGGCCACCGGGGCGCAGCAGTTGGGCGACCACCGTGGCCCAACGCCGGATGTCGGGCAGCCAGCACAACGCACCGATGCCGGTGTAGACCAGATCGCACGACTCCCTACCGAGGACCACGGCCGCGTCGTACACGTCGGACTCGACGAACCTGCCGGCGGCCACAGCGCGCGCGGCGAGGTCATTGGCCGCGGCGATCGCGGAGGGGGAAAAGTCCAGTCCGGTCACCGATCGGGGCCCGAGCCGGGCCAGCGACACGGTGTCGGTTCCGATATGGCATTGCAGGTGCACCACATCCAGGCCCGTGATGTCACCGAGTCGCGGTAGGTCGTACCGTACGACGCCGGAAAGATGTCGAGGATCGCTGAAGCTGTCGAGGTCGTATCCCCCAGGGCTCACGTGCAGCGGGACCCGGGCCTCCCAGTTGGCCAGGTTCAGTGTCCGCCAGTCTTCGACCACCCGAGGAGCTTCGCAGAGTCCTGGAGCGCTCGCACGTCATTTTGTCGGCGGCTCCCGGCCTTGGATAAGCCCAGTTGATCATCTGGCAATGCGATTAGCATCGCTTACGTGCAGATCGACGGTCAGCAACTCGCGGCGTTCGCCGCGGTGATCGAACTCGGCAGCTTCGACGCGGCCGCGGCCAGGCTGCACGTGACACCGTCAGCGGTCAGCCAGCGCATCAAGGCCTTGGAGCAGCGGGTCGGCCAGGTTCTGGTCGTGCGGGAAAAGCCGTGCACGGCAACACCTGCCGGTGTCCCGCTGCTGCGTCTGGCCGCACAGACGGCGTTGCTGGAATCCGAGGCGCTGGCCGAGATGGGCGGTGGATCGTCGCACCGGCCACGAATGGCGTTGGCGGTCAACGCTGATTCGATGGCATCGTGGTTCACCGGGGTGTTCCGGCGCCTGCCGGACGTCCTGTTCGACATCCGCATCGAGGACCAGGATCTGTCGGCACGTTTTCTGCGCGAGGGCGTCGTGATGGGTGCGGTGACCACCGAACGCACGCCGGTGTCGGGGTGCCGCGTGCACCCGCTGGGCGCTATGCGGTACATACCGGTCGCCAGTGCCGAGTACATGGCCAGGTATCTGCCCGACGGATTCAATCGTGAGGCAGCCGCAGCGGCGCCCTCGCTGGCCTGGAACCGCGACGACCGCCTGCAGGATCAGCTGGTGCGCAAGGTGTTCCGTCGCGACGTCACCCGGCCCGTGCACTTCATCCCGACTGCGGAGGGCTTCGGCGCCGCGGTGCGCGCGGGTCTGGGCTGGGGCATGTATCCCGAGGACCTGGTCGACGCGTCGTTCGTGCCCATCACCGAGCATCACCTGGACGTGCCGCTGTTCTGGCAGTGCTGGAAACTCGACAGCCCGTTGGTGCAGGCGATCACCGACGCGGTGCTGGCGGCGAGTGCGCGCCTGCGTGGCCGTCGAACGGCCGCAGAACGCTAGCTGCGCTTGCGCACCAGTCGCGCCTCGAAGATCCCGAACAGCGAATCGGTGAGCTTGCCCAGCCCGGCCAAAAGTCCGATGGCCAACAGCATGATGTCGGTGCGCCCGGTGTTCTGGCTGTCGATGAGCATGAAGCCCAAGCCCTTCGACGACGCGATCAGCTCGGCGGCGACCAGGAACAGCCACGCGTTGGCGAGTCCGAGTCGCAGGCCGTTCACCAGAGCGGGTGCCGCCGCGGGCAGCATCACCGTGGTCACCAGAGCCGCACCGCGACGTCCGTAGGCACGACCCACCTCGAGAAGCTGGGCGTCCACGTGTGAGAGGGCCGACGCCGTCGTCGTGTAGATCGGGAAGAACGCGCCGATCGCGACAAGCGTGACCTTCGGCGTCTCACCGATGCCGAACCACAACAGCAGCAACGGAACCCACGCCAGCGACGGCACCGTGCGCAACGCCGCGACCGTCGGCGCGAACAAGCGGCGCACAGTGGCCGACAGGCCGATCAGCGATCCGAGGACCAGTGCGACGGCCGCGCCCGCGAGATAGCCGGCGAACACACGCGACACACTGGTCTGCAGATGCGTCCACAGGTCGCCGCGACGCAACAACTCGCCGAGCGCCTCGAGCACGTCCCCGGGCGGGGGCAGCTGACTGGGGGAGAACGCCCCTCTCTTGGCGACCAGATGCCAGATCACCAGCAGCGCCACCGGAACGATCAAGCCCACTACGAACAGTGAGAGCTTGTTCAGCAGCGCTGCGCGGATTTTCAGTCCGCGTTCTGCGCGAACTGCGGATCCAGCAGCGTCCCCAGCGCCTCCTGCGCGGCCTGCTCGGATTTGATATCTCCGTCGGCCACCGCGATCGGAACGATCTTCTCCAGCACGGCCTTCTGCGCCGCCCCCGGCACCGGGTCGATGTCCAGAGCCGTCCGCTCCATCTCCTCCTCGGCCACTGACTGGCTGATCTTCGCTTCCTGCGCCAGCAGCGTCGTCAGTTCGGCTGGGTGCTCCAGCGCCCATGTGCGGGCCTCCTCATAGCTGTTCACCACCGCCTGGACGGTGTCGGGATGCGCTGCGCTGAAGTCCTCGCGAACATTGAGCACCCCATAGGAATTGAACTCGGGATTGCGGTACAGCAGGCGGGCGCCCTGCTCCTGGACGGTCTGCGCCATGAACGGGTCCAGACCGGACCACGCGTCGACGTCACCGCGCTCGAGCGCCGTCTTGCCGTCCGCGTGCTGCAGATTCACGATCTCGACGTCGCTTGCCGAAAGACCGTTCGCATCGAGGGCCTGCAGCAGGAAGAAGTACGGATCGGTGCCCTTGGTCACCGCGATCTTCTTGCCCTTGAGGTCGGCCACCGACTTGACCGGTGAATCCTTGGCGACCACCAGTGCGGTCCATTCCGGCTGGCTGTAGACGTCGACCACCTTCAGCGGGGTGCCGTTGGCGCGGGCGACCAGCGCCGCCGAGCCCGCTGTCGACCCGAAGTCCAGCGCGTTCGAGCGCACTCCCTCGTTGGCCTTGTTGCTGCCCGCGGACAAGATCCAGGTGACGTTGTACCCCTGGTTCTCCAGCAGCTTCTGGTCACGCACGACCAGGCTCAACGGGTTGTAGTAGGCGTAGTCGAGCCGGATGTCCTTGTCCGACGACTCACTGCCCTCGGAACTGCAGGCGGCCGAGGTCGCGGCGAGGGCGACGGCCGTCAGCAATGTGGCCAAGAGACGAATTCTCATGTGTATTCCGCTTTCTCGGGCAGTGCGGCCTGGTTGTCCGGCCTGATGTCAGGTGGCTTCGGGTGCGGTGCGGGGGACGCCGAGTTCGTCGAGCAGCAGGTCGCGCAACTCGATGACGCGTGGGTCACCGCGGTCGCGCGGCTTGGGGATGGTCACATCGAACGACGCGGCCAGGCCCGCGGTGCCGTCGTTGTCGGCGCGCAGGAGCAGGACTCGGTCGGCGAGGATCACGGCCTCCTCGACATCGTGGGTCACGAGAATCGTGGTGGTGCCGGCTTCCTGCTGGACCTTGTCGAGCAGCATCTGCATCTGCAGCCGGGTGAGGGCGTCGAGTGCGGCCAGCGGTTCGTCGAGCAGCAGTACACGCGGACGCCGGGCCAGTGCGCGCGCCAGGCCTGCGCGCTGGGCCATGCCGCCGGAGACCTGCCGCGGACGGTGGTCGGCGAACTCCTGCAAGCCGACGACCTCGAGCCAGTGGCGCACTGTCTCGGCGCCTTCGGTTCGGCTCGTACCCCGAGGCAGCCCGTAGGCGACGTTGCCGGCCAGTGAGCGCCATGGGAACAACCGTGGTTCCTGGAACACGATGGCGCAGCGCGGATCGGTCTCGCGGATGGCGTCGCCGTCGATCTCGATGAGGCCTTCGGTGGGTAGGTCGAGGCCCGCGATGAGGCGCAGCAACGTCGATTTCCCGCTGCCCGACGATCCGAGCAGCGCGATGACCTCGCCCGGTTCGATCTCGAGGTCGATGTCACGCAACACCGTGTGTGTCCCGAAAGTCCGGCCCACGTTGCGCACCGAAACTCGTGCCGGCGCCAGGTCGGTCGAAGTCACCCGCGCAGGGTAGAGGCACCTCCGATCAAGGTCAAGATTTTTGCTACGGGAAATTTTCTGGTTTGCGCGGATTGCTACCGTCGGATCCATGGCAGCCGATCGAGGGCCCCGCACGCACCGCTACGAGGTCGAGGTGACCTGGACCGGCAACACCGGATCGGGGACGAGCGGATACCGCGCGTTCGAGCGTGACCACGAGGTCGCCGGGGTGGGTGTCACCGGCAAGCCGGTGATCGCCGGCAGCTCGGATCCGGCGTTCCGCGGCAAGGAACAGCGCTGGAATCCCGAAGAGCTTCTGGTGGCGAGCCTGTCGCAGTGCCACATGCTCTGGTACCTCGCGTTGTGTGCGCAGGCGGGGATCGTGGTGACGGCGTACCGCGACCGTCCCGCCGGGACGATGACCGAAAGCTCGGGCGGCAGTGGTGCATTCGTCGACGTGACGCTGCACCCCGAGGTCACGCTGGCCGACGGCTCGCGACGCGAGGACGCCGCTGCGCTGCACGAGAAGGCCCACGAGATGTGCTTCATCGCCAACTCGGTCAACTTCCCGGTGCGCGCCGAACCGGAATTCATCGTCGACTGATCGCATCAGGATCGGGCTGAGTTTTACTCTCCCCAACCTCCGGCGTCCCGGCATAGCCTCGCCGCTCGTGACTTCACCAGCCTTCACGCGCCGTCGGGCGCTGCAACTGCTCGGACTGGCCGGCGGCGCGGCCATGCTCGCTCCGGCCCTGGCGGCCTGCGGGTCCTCCGGTGGCAACAGCGCGCTCGCCGCCGACGCGCCCGTATCGGGCCGATTCGAAGGCGTCACGCTCAAGCTGCTGGTCAACCAGCCACACGTGACGTCGTTCCGCGACGTTCTGGCCCCGGCGTGGCAGGAGGCGACCGGCGGCACCCTCGATGTCACCGCGGCGCCCTACGACCAGCTCACCAGCAAGCAGATTCTCGACGTCCAAAGCGGGACCGGTGAATTCGACGTCTTCGACTACTTCTACTTCGGTCTCGGTGACCTCGTGGATGCCGATGCGCTCGTGGAGCTCACCGACTGGATCGACAACCGCCAGGGCGAACTGGACGTCAGCGGCTACCTGAAGTCGATCTACGATCCGTACACCCTGCTCGACGGCAAACGCTACGGCCTGCCCTACGACGGTGACATCCACATCCTGTTCTACAACGCCGAACTGTTCGACCGCTACAAGGTCGAACCTCCCACGACGTGGGACGAGTACGACGAGGTGGCCGCCAAGATCACCAAGGACGCACGCGGAACGGCGTACGGCGCGATCGTCTCCGGCCAGCAGGTGCCCATGATCCTGGGCTGCTCCTACATCAACCGGCTGACGGGCTACGGCGGAAACCTGTTCGACGAGAACGGGAAACCGGCACTGACGTCCGACGCCTCGATCGCGGCGCTCGAGCATCTCGTCGCGGTGACCCCCGCCGCTTTGCCCACCCCGCTGCAGATCGGTTTCGACCAGGCCAACACCGCGTTCCTCAGCGGGCAGGGCGCCATGCTGGACACCTGGACCGACATGGCCTTGCGCGCGGAAGATCCGACCGCATCGAAGATCGCGGGACGCTGGGGCGCGGTCTCACTGCCCGTAGGTGGCGCCAACACCACACCGCGAACGGCGCTCGATGCCGGCTTCGGCCTCGGGATCTCCACGGCGTCCGAGAACACCGACGCCGCTGCGGCATTCATCGCATGGGCCACCGCCGCCCCGCAGAACCTCGCCGTGTCCTCGACGGCCGGTGCGGGCATCGATCCGGTGCGCGGCGAGATGCTCGACTCCGACGGCTACGCCAAGGTGGTCACCAATGCCGTCGCCCCGATCCGGCAGGGGCTGGGCGGTGACCCGCTGGTGTGGCCCAAGCAGGCCGGTGCGCCGAAGCTGTTGCAGGACCTCGTGGATCAGCTTGCGCTTGCCATCGCAGGCACGCAGACCGTCGAGCAGTCGCTGGAGCAGGCGCAGGCGAGCTGGGACAGCGCCTCGTCATGAGCAAGCGGGTTCCGCTGTGGTTGGCGGTACCGGCGATGGCGGGGCTCGCGCTGTTCCTGGTGTACCCGATGGGGTACCTGGTGGCCTTGGCGCTGACGAAATCGTGGTTGGCCAAACCGCTTCGCGGTTTCGTCGGAGGCGACAACTTCACCGCCGCGTTCGCCTCGCCCGCGTTCACGCCGTCTCTGGTGCGGTCATCGGTATTCGCGGTCCTCGCGGCGATCGTGACCACGACCCTGGGACTGGCCATCGCACTGTTGTTGCGCCAGAAGGGGTCCCGGTTCGGGATCATCGGTGCGCTGTTCTTGCTGCCGCTGGTCACCGCGCCGGTGCTGGTCGGGGTGGCGTGGAAACTGCTGCTGGCGCCGGTGGGCGGAGGTCTGGCAGGGGTCTTCGACAGTGTGGGCCTGCACGGCTTCAATCCACTGGGTTCGGGCACCGGTGCGTTCGTGGTGCTCCTGCTCATCCACATCTGGCAGTGGACACCGTTCGCCGTACTGATCGCGTTCGCTGCGCTCGGCGTCGTGCGCCCGGAACTCCTCGAGTCCGCACGGATCGACGGCGCCAACTCGTGGCGCACCTTCACGACGGTGACCTGGCCTGCGATCGCCCCGACGCTCCTGGCCGTGGTGCTGCTGGAACTCGTGATCGGGTACAAGGTGTTCGACCTCATCGTGGTGGTCACCGCGGGCGGACCGGGATTCTCGACGTCGCTGTCGCCGTACGTGATCTACCAGACCGGATTGCGCGGCAGTTTCGACATGGGCACCGCGGCCGCCCAGACCCTGGTGTTCGGACTCGTCGTCGGCGCGGTCTCCACCGTCGTCACGACGCTGCGAGCACGCGCACTGAAGGGTGACGGATGAAAGCCCGTGCTGCGCTGGTATTCGCTGTCCTCGTGGCGCTGATGCCCGTCGGCTATCTGGTCTCGCTGGCGCTGAGGCCGGCCGAGGACGTGTTGAACTCCAGCCTGTTTCCGACGTCGTTGACGCTGAGCAACTTCGTCAAGGTCTTCGACACCATCGAGCTGGGCACCATGCTGCAGAACTCGTGGGTCGCGGCGGTGGGTGGGGCACTGCTCGCGGTGTTGATCGCCGCTCCCGCGGCATATTTCACGGCGCGCCACACCCGAGGCGAACGTCTGCTGACGGTGCTGCTGGCGAGCTATTGCGCACCGCCGATCGTCGCGATCATCCCGCTGTTCTTCCTGCTGCGCCACGTGGGCCTCACCAACAACCTGGCCGGGCTGATCCTCGTGAACGGAATCGCCAACGTCCCGGTCGCGGTCTGGCTGCTCGACGGCTTCGTCCGACGGATCCCCATCGAGATCGACGAGGTGGCAGTGATCGACGGTCTGTCGGTGGCCGCGGCCTTCCGCAAGATCATCCTGCCGCTGCTGTGGCCCGGCATCGTCGCGGCGCTACTCGTCGCCTTCTTCCTGAGCTACAACGACTTTCTGTTCGCCGTCTATCTCGCCGTGACCAAGGAGAGCCAGACCCTGACCGTCGGTCTGTCGCTGTTCCAGGGCGACCGCAACGTGCAGTTCGGCCAGCAGGCCGCCGCCGGACTGCTCGGCCTGGCGCCGGTCTACGTACTCGCGCTCGCCGCGCAGCGTCACCTCGTCGGCGGCCTCACCACAGGAGCCACCAAGTGAGCACCATCGAACTCAGCGGAATCACCAAGACCTACGGCGGCAGCGCCGTGGTCGACGGGCTGGACCTGACCCTGCGTGACGGCACGCTGACGGTGCTCGTCGGCCCTTCGGGCTGTGGGAAATCGACCACCCTGCGCATCGTCGCCGGCCTGGAGACCGCCGACAAGGGTGCGGTGCGCATCGCCGGCCGTGACGTCACGAGTGCCACCCCGCGCGAACGCGACGTCGCGATGGTCTTCCAGAACTACGCCCTGTACCCGCATCTGACGGTCGCGGGCAATGTCGGTTTTCCGTTGAGGAACAGCGGAGTGGCCAAAACCGAAGTGGAGCAACGCGTTGCCCAGGCGGCCGAACGTGTGGGGATCACCGCGCTGTTGGACCGCAAGCCGCGTCAGCTCTCGGGCGGACAGCAGCAACGCGTGGCCATCGCACGCGCCCTGGTGCGGACGCCTTCGGTGTTCCTGTTCGACGAGCCGTTGAGCAATCTGGACGCCAAGCTGCGTGTCGAACTGCGCTCCGAGATCCGGCGTCTGCAAACCGAAACGGGCATCACGTCGCTGTACGTCACCCACGACCAGGAAGAGGCGATGACCATCGCCGATCAGCTCGTCGTGCTCGACGCGGGTTCGATCGCTCAGGTCGGCACGCCCGAGGAGCTCTACCGGCGCCCGGCCAACACGTTTGTCGCCGGGTTCATCGGATCGCCGAGCATGAACCTCGTGCCGGGACGGCTGCGGGCGGGTCGATTCGAGGCCGACGGGCTGACCCTGGTGGTTGCGGGCGACGACCGGGACGACGTGACGCTCGGGGTGCGTCCAGAGGATCTTCTGGTGGCCCCGGATCCCTCCGGCCCGGGCCGTGTGGAGCTGGTCGAGTTGCTCGGCCCGCGCTACGTGCTGATCATCCGGGCGGGTGCGCACCGGCTCACCGCGGTCGCCGAGGCCGCCACGGTGTCGGAGTGGGCCGGCGTTCCAGCGGCCGGGGACCCGGTCTCGGTGCAGGCGCGCCCGGGGCGCACGCATCTGTTCGACAGCACCGGAGCGCGCATCTGACCACGGTTGCTGGGTCCTGCGCGCGTGCAGGGTGTAGATTCGAAGGTAGGCCGCTCTCGTCAGCGTTACACCTCTGGCGTCCGACGCCTCACCTGACACCCCATCGAACGGCCGGCCTGCGAAATCTTCTTCGCTCGCCCGCAACTACGTGTGTGGGTCGAACCCGCACTTCAAGGACTTGTTTATGGATACGTCCAACCTGTTTTCACACCCCGAGAAGCACGAGACCATGCCGCCCGAGAAGCGCACGGCCGAGCCGGTCACGGGACCGCTCTTCTCGGATCGCCCCCACCAACAGCGCGCCGACAAGCGGCCGTCGTGAACGGGCTGGTCGGGTCGCGACGGCTGGCGAGCCCGGTTCGTCTGACCCTGGCCAAGAGACTGGGGCGCGATATCGACGGGGCCTGGTGGCCTCGCAGCGCGTCGGTCGCCAAGGAACTGCCTGAGCTCGTCGAGGTGCTGCAACGCCCGCTCGGCGAGATCGTCGACATCAACATCAACTGGTCACCGGGCGAGGGTCAGTTGGACCTCAACACCATCGCCGCGGGCAGCCGGACTCAGGCCGCCTTCAAGCCGACGCGTCCGCGGGTGATGTCGGTGGCCGGCCGTGCGGAGTGCGTGAAACTCCTCGTCGTTCCCCACATGACGTCCGAAGCTCTCGGTGGCATCGTCATGCGTTGTGCGGCAGGAATGTTGATCGAGAGCACCGTGCGCAGCACCCCGCTGTACGACACTGCCGTGCGCATCATGGGTGCCGCCCAACAGGAGTCGGCGCGATGGCTGGGACGCCGTGCGGAAGGCGCGGGGGTTCCGACCGCCAGTGTGGAGTCTCCTGCCGGGGCGTGATCCGGTAGCACAAACAGAAATGGACTGGTACGGAAAATTCCGTACCAGCCCACTGTTACGTCTGGGGGTCGATCAGACCGCGGTAACGCCAACTGCCTGGGGGCCCTTGGCACCCTGCGTGATCTCGAACTCGACGCGCTGATTCTCCTCGAGCGAGCGGAAACCGCTGCCGCTGATCTCGGAGTAGTGGACGAAGACGTCCGGAGCGCCGCCATCAGGGGCGATGAAGCCGAAGCCCTTTTCGCCGTTGAACCATTTCACAGTTCCCTGTGCCATATGTTTACTTCTCTCATTCAATCCGGACGAACCAAAAACGCCGGATCGCCCACCCTAGCACATCTCTGGGCAGGAAATGAAAATTATTGAGCCCGTTTGCCTTTCCTATCCCATGCACTAAGGTGTCGGCACCACGCCCCGCGGCAGGATCAGGGGCAGGTCGTTGTAGGTGACGATGCCGGGGGGCGCGGCCACCACTGCGGGGATCGCATTGAGCGGAGGCGTGGCGGTCATGATGTGGCCGAGTACCATGAATTCTTCGAGTGTGGTGGCCTCGAAATCGGGCGGCGGGAGGAAGCCGACCTTCATGGTGACCGTCGGCCTGCCTGCCACCTCGATGACCCAACCGTCCTGATCGATCTTCCAATCCGGTTGCAGCGTCTGGCCTTTGCGCCAGCGGACGTTGATCTCGACACGGGTATGGCCGGCGACCATGCCCTTCCAGCTCGCATACACGCCCGCCACGCAGCCCGCCGGGATGGTCCACGAGCCCAGGTCGAGATCCTCTGTGGTCTGGGCGTATTCGGCATCGCAGCGTACTTCGTCGAGTTCGATGCCGAGGGCGTCGGCGATCATCCGCACAGCCTCGCCGAACACGCCTGTGCCGTGCGCGGTCATCGCCTGCAGGTCGGGGTGATCGATGGGTTGGCCGAAGCCGACGGGTTTCTCGGTGGCGGGGGAGTCGTAGAACGTGGTGTCGGCGGCCTCGTTGACGGTGATCTTGTCGACGCGGTCGCAGATCCCCGCGGCGACCACCGACAACTGGTTGACGTAGCCGGGGCTGATGCCCGAGCCGAACATCGACGACCCGCCCCGTGTGCAGGCCTCGGCGATCCGGTCACGGCCGGTGCCCTGGTTGTGCCCGGTGATGAACGACGCCGTCGACACCACGTTCACGCCGGATTCGAGGATGCGCACGAGTTCGTCGACGTCGATCCACATCGGGTTGTAGACGACCACGTCGGGCTTGAGCGCCAGCAGTGCGTCGACGTCGTCGGTCGCGCTCACCCCGAGCGGCTCGATTCCGCACAGTTCGCCGACATCCTTGCCGACCTTGTCCCCTGACCAGGCATAACAGCCCACCAGCTCCAGGGTCGGGTTCTTGGCGATCGCGGCCACCGAACTCTTGCCCACGTTGCCGGTGGTCCATTGAACGACCCGGTAGCCAGTGGTGTCAGGCACTTGTCGGACTCCCTTCGTCGGGCGCTTCGTCGCGGCCGCACGGGTTTTTCACGAGCGTGAGAAAAGTAACACGCGCTGTCAATCCCCGGACCGGATCACAGTTGCCGGTCGTCGTCGGTGTCCTACTGTTGGCGACGTGACGGCCGGGCGAGCAGAAGACGGTGCGCGCCGGCGACGTCGTGGCCGGCCGCGTCGCATCGATCGCGATCAGATCGTCGCCGCCGCGCGGCAGATCGCCCCCGAGTCGCTCACCATGCAGGCCGTGGCCGATGCGCTCGGAGTGGACCGCACGGCGCTGCACTACTACGTCGGCGATCGTGACGGCCTGCTCGAACTCGTCGTGGCCGATCTGTTCGACGCCGAACTGGGCGCCATCGACCTGCCCGCCGACGCGGCCTGGCAGGACGTGCTGCGCGCCTATGCCAACGCGATTCACCAAGGCGTGCTCAAATACGGCGCGACCCGCATGAACTTCCGGATCAGCGGTGTCGGTGGCGCGGCGAGCCTGGGCTTGACCGAGCGCGTGCTGACCACGCTCACCGCCGTCGGGTTCGGCATCGACGACGCCGGACGAATCCTCACGCTGGTGTCCGGGTTGGCGATGTCGGCGGCCCATGACGTGCTGGGTGCCGCCGATTCGCGCCTGCACCACCAGATGCCCGAGGTGGCCCGTGCCCTGCAGGACTTCGACGCCGACCACTTTCCACTGCTCGGCGCGGTTGTGGCGCGTCGCACCGAGGCGAGCGCGACCGACCTGGACTTCAACCTCGGTATCGTCGTCGCCGGTCTCGAACGCATGTTGGAGCGCGGCGACTAGTTCGTCCTGTCGCGTGTCGGTGCCGCTCCATACAGCAAGATGACGGCATGGCACTCATACCCATGCCGCACGTGGACGTCGCCGACGAGCAGGTCGCTGCCGTGCTGAGCCGGGCGGTCGGACCGATCGGCCTGATCCTCGACGCGGTCGCCGACCTGGACCCGCTGGGGCTGCGGCGCCGGACGCACTACCTGGGCGAGGGCGACGGCGTCGTCGGCACCGTGCTCGACCGGATCGCCTGCGTGCTCGACTGCGCCGACATCCCGGGCACCAGGTCGTGGGAGGGCAAGGACCGTGCCGAGCGGATCGGCTGGTGGGTGCACGGGGTCGGCGCGTTGGACACCGTCGTCGTGGCGTTCCCGGGAGTGTTCGGGGTGGTCGCCGATCGGCTACCGCTGCAGGACCTGCTCGGGTTCACCAACCAGGCTCTCGTGCTGTGCGCGGTCGCCCGTGAATACGGCGTGACCGACCATGACACGCAGGTCCGGATGCTCGCGGCGGTGCTGTGCGGGCGCGACCTCGCCCAGACGCCGCAGGCCCAGACCGAGGACGAGTCGGGCGACATGTCGCTCGTGCAGCGGGTGTGGCATCTGGCCGGGATACTCAACGCGATCGGCGACGAGCTGGGCAGGCGGCCGCATCCCCGCGCGCCGTTCCGCTACCTGGGCATGCTTCCGTGGGTCGGTGCCGTGGCCGACTATCTCGGCGAGTACGGGGCGTTGGTGCGGGCCGCCGACGCCGGGCAGAAGTGGATCGCGCAGCACGGCGCGGCAGCCGACGACAGGGCGCCGCTACGCGTGTGACGCGCCCTTGTCGTCTTTCTTCGCGTCCTTCTTCGCGGCCTTCTTGCCGAAGGGCAACAGATGCATCACGAGGACGACGATCGCGCCCACGACAAGCCCGACGACCGCGGAGATGCCGGTGTTGACCAGCCAGGCGAGCACCGCGCCGACGCCCGGCACCGCGTGGTGCACGGCTTCCTCAAGGTGGTGGACGACACCGTAGGGCGAGTGCCAGCCGAGCGTGTCGGTGCCGACCAGCAGGATGTGACCGCCCACCCACAGCATCGCCACGGTGCCGATCGTGGCCAGCGCCGACAGCAGCTTGGGCATGCCCGCGACGAGGCCGCGGCCGATCTTGCGTGCGATGCGCGAACTGCGCTGCGCGAGGTGCAAGCCGATGTCGTCCATCTTCACGATCGCCGCGACCACGCCGTACACGCCCGCGGTGATCACGAACGCCACCACCACCAGGATCGCCAGCCGCGGGAGGAAGGCCTCGCTCGCCACCTCGTTGAGCGCGATCACCATGATCTCGGCCGACAGGATGAGGTCGGTGCGAATCGCGCCGGACACCACGGATTTCTCGGCGTCGGCGCCGGTCACCGCGCTCGGCGTGGCATGCGGGTCGTGGCCGTGGTGACCGGGGAACCAGCCCCACACCTTTTCGGCGCCCTCGTAGCAGAGGTAGGTGGCGCCCACCATCAGGATCGGCGTCAGCAGCACGGGGACGAACTGGCTGAGCAGCAAAATCGCCGGGAGGATGAACACGATCTTGTTGCGGATCGACCCGATTGCGATCTTCTTGATGATCGGCAACTCACGCTCGGCGGTGATGCCGTGCACGTACTGCGGTGTCACCGCGGTGTCGTCGATGACCACACCGGCCGCTTTCGCGGTCGCGCGTCCGGCCGCCGCGCCGATGTCGTCGACCGAGGCCGCGGCGAGGCGCGCGAGTGCGGCCACGTCGTCGAGAAGGCCGAACAGACCGGCGCTCATCGCGTCATCCCCATGGTGGGAAGGCTACCGGCGTTCACATGCCGATGAAGGACTCGATCCACCCGCGCGCGAAGTACAGCACGAATCCGAGCGCCACGACCCACAGCAAAGGACTGATCTCGCGGAACTTCCCGGCCGCGGACCGCAGCACCACCCACGCCACGAAGCCGACGCCGATGCCGTTGGCAATCGAGTAGCTGAACGCCATGGTCGCCACCGTGAGGACGACCGGCAGGGCCACGGAGAACTCGGAGAGGTCGATGTGGCGCAGATGCGACACCATCATGGCGCCGACGACCACGAGCGCGGCCGCGGCCACCTCGGTCGGCACGACCGACGCCAGCGGCGCCACGAACATCGCCGCCAGGAACAGCACACCCGTGATCAGGTTGGCCAGGCCCGTGCGGGCGCCTTCCTCGATGCCCGCACCGGATTCGATGAAGACCGTGTTCGACGATGCCGACGAGGCGCCGCCGACGACGGCGCCGGTGCCCTCGACGATCAGCGCCGATTTCAACCGGGGGAACGTGCCCTGCGGGTCGGACAGGCCGGCCTCGCGGGACAGACCCGTCATGGTGCCCATGGCATCGAAGAAGTTGGCGAAGACCAGGGTGAACACCAGCATGATGGCCGCCAGCGCGCCGATGCGGCTGAAGCTGCCGAGGCTCACCTCGCCCACCAGTGACAGATCGGGCATGGCGAACGGAGAACCCGACAGCGACGGCACCGAAAGTCCCCAGCCGCCGGGCTTTTCGACGGCCGAGCCGAGGTGCCAGATCGCCTCGATCACGACGGCGACGACGGTGCCTGCCACGAGCCCGATCAGGATGCCGCCGCGTACGCGGCGCGCGACAAGGATCCCGGTGACCAGCAGCGTGAACACGAACACGACGGTCGGCACGGTGTTGATGGAGCCCTCGCCGCCCGCGCCCAGTCCCACCGGCGGCGACGGCAGGCCCGTCGAACCGATGAAGCCCGCGTCGACCACACCGATGAACAGGATGAACAACCCGATGCCCGCGGTGATCGCGAGCTTGAGCTGCATGGGGACGGCGTCGAAGACCAGGCGTCGCAGCCCGGTCGCGGCCAGCAGCACGATGATCAGACCGTTGATGACCACCAGGCCCATCGCCTCGGGCCACGTGACGGAGCCGACGACGGTGGTGGCGAGGAACGAGTTGATGCCGAGGCCCGCGGCGAACGCGAACGGCAGCCGCGCGACGAGGCCGAACAGAATCGTCATGACGCCCGCGGCCAGCGACGTGACCGCCGACACCTGAGCGAACTCCAGATTGTTGCCGTCCACGTCGGGCGCACTGGAGAGGATGACCGGGTTCAGCACGATGATGTACGCCATCGCGATGAACGTGACGACACCACCGCGGATCTCAGCGGTGAGGGTCGACCCGCGCGCCGTGATGTCGAAGAAGCGATCGAGGCGATTCATAAGTGATGACCCTATGGGTGCGGGCCGTCCTGTGTGCGGAGTGTGCGGTAGAAGTTGACGTGTGTCTTCGCGGCCTGCGTCCACGTCATAGCTGCGGCGAGCGTCCGGCCGGGTGCGGGGTCGGCCGGTTCTTCCAGCGCCGCAGTCATTTCCCGGGCGAATCCGGCCGGATCGGCCGCGAAGCCGACGGTGTCGCCGAACACCTCGCGCAGCACGGGAAGATCGCGCGTCACCACTGGGCGCCCGGCCGCCAGCGCCTCCATCGCGGCCAGCCCGAAACCTTCCTTGGTCGAAGGAAACGCGAACACGTCACAACCTGCCACGAGGCCGGGCAGTTCGTCGTCGGCGACCGCGCCCAGAATCACCGGTTCCACGCCCAGTTCCGTGCAGCGTCGCTCGAACGCGCTGCGGTAGTCGCGGTAGTCGAACAACGTCTCGCCGCCGCCGATTACGAGCGACACCTCCGGGTGCCGTTGCCGCAGCATGGCATAGGCCTCGACCAGATCGAGGGTGCCCTTGCGCGGTTCGATTCCGCCCACCGTCAGCACATAGGAGCCCAACTCGTCGCGCCAGCGCCGGATCCCGGCCTCCTGGGCCGCGGCGGCGCTGAACCGTTGCGCGTCAACACCGTTCGGGATGACGACCGGGTCGAACCCCCACCCGGCGCGCACCTCGGCGGCGACCGCCGCGGACACACAGATCCGGGCGTAGGGTTCTGCGATGGCCTTCTCGTGGCATTCCGCGAGCACCGGAGTCTTGAACTGGTCGAGGTGGTGGATGGTGCGGATGCACGGACCGACCGCGTTGGCGCTGATGCAGTCCTGCGCGTGGACGATGTCGTAATCGGCCGGGGTGAAGGCGTCGCGCAGGGTCTCGATGGACCGCAGGATCCGGTCGGTGACCGTATCGCCGGGATGGTCGACGAATTCGACGAGACGGACCGTGACGGCGGGATTGATCTCACGGAAGAAACCGCGGTCGCCGCTGCGTGCCAGAGACCACACGGTCACGTCGACGCCCAGGCGTGCCATCGCCTCGGCGAGGTACAGCGTGTGCACCACACCGCCGCGAGGCTTGGTGGAATAGGTCAGCAACGCCACCCGCATCATCGGTCCGCCTCCGACGCTACGTGGTAACTGCCCGGACGCAACTCGGTGAGGTGGTTCAAAACTCTTCTGGCACGCGTGATCTCGGCATGAACATCGATCTCGACCTTGGCCAGCCCGCCTTTGGACCGCGTGGTCGCCAGGATGTCGCCGCCGGGCCCGACCACCTTGGCCTGCCCGAGGAAACGCAGATTCCCCATCACGCCGGTCTGGTTGGACGACACCAGCACCACCTGGTTCTCGGCCGCGCGCGCGCAGTCGTAGAGATCGAACAGCCGCGACTGGCGGTCTGCGGGCAGGCGCGAGGCGCGGTCGGTGACGCTGGCCGGCCACGCGGACAGCGCGGCGATGATGTCGGCGCCGCCCATGGCAAGTGTTCGTGCGGCCTCGGGGAACGTCTTGTCGTAGTCGATGAGCATGCCCACGCGGCCGACCGGCGTGTCGAACGTGCTGAAGGTGTCGCCCGCCAGATACGTCAGCGATTCCCCGACCGGTTGGTGCACCTTGCGGTACGTGCCCAAAACCCCGTCTCCGCAGACACATACCGCCGCGTTGTACCGTCCCCCGCCCGGCGCGGACTCGGCATAGCCCACGCACACCGTCATCGGCCCCGCGGCCGAGACCACGGCCGCGATCTCGGGGCCGTCAAGTGTCAGCGCGGGCGGTGGATCGTCGGGATCGGGCCGGTGGAAGTCGCCGATGTAGCCGCCCAGGCACGCATCGGGAAACACCAGGAAATCGACTCCGTCACGCGCCGCCGACTCGATGATGCCGACGACCTTGGTCACGCCGCGGTCCAGGTCACGGCCGAAATGCGCCGCGACCGCGCCCAGGGTGACCGGTGCCATGCGCTCCTCTCACGCCTTCCCGAGACCCGTGACCGGCGACGTCAGCGCCGTCGTCGTCACGCCGTCCGGCCAGCGTAGGCGCACGCCCGGTTCGGCGGTCAACGACCCGCACTCGGAACTCGCCACACCTGCCGGCACCGCCGCGGATCCCAGCGCGCCGCCCACGGTGAGCATGCCGAAACCCGGAAAACACGTCAGCCAGGGGGCCATGCCGGCCGACGCGGGTCGCGGGATCGTCGCGACATCCAATTCGGCCCCGGTCCCGCTCGCTTCGGCCAGCATGCCCACGGTGCCGACGACGCCCGCCATGCTGACATCCTTGGCCGCGCGGGGCGCCATGCGGGCGACCAGACCGGCCATCGACGCCAGTTCCGCACTGTTGCGCGATGTTGTCGAATCCCATTGGCGTCCGGTGTATCCCCGACGCCACCGACCGGTGGTGTCGGCGGTCAACCGCACCCGGTCCCCGGCGACGCCGCCACCCGCGGGTACCGGCGACACGGTGTGGCCCAGTGCGGTGACCGATAACGCGGCGGGCACGCCGAGTTGCGTGTGGCCGCCGAGCACCGGCACAGCCCACGCCGAGGATGCCGCCGCGATGCCGCCGATGATGCGGTCCAGCACCGCGCGCGTCGGGGCGGCCACTGCGTCGAGCAGTCCCGTCGGCGTCGCCCCCATGGCCGAGAGGTCGTTGATGTTGACCAGAACCGAGCACCAGCCCGCCCATTCCGGGTCGCGTTCCACCAATGACGGGATGATGGCGTCGCAGGCCGCGACCAGGTCGGTGCCGGGAACAGGTGAGCCGTCGTCGCCGACGAATCCGGCCGGTCCCAGTGCGCCGTCGACCGCGCGAAGCGGGTTCAACGCCGCGCCGAGGAACGATTTGGTGGCCGCGGCGAGCGCATCGAAGGGGTTGATCTGTCGGCGCATCCACACGTGTGGGCGCGCGGCGATCTCGACGTCGCCCAGGGGGTCCCAGCCGAGCGCGGTGAACATCGGCTGGTATCGACGCTGCACGGTGGCCTCGAACCGGAGCACACCGGCGGATTCGGCGTACGCACATGCGGCGCGGACCAGCGCCGCCCCGATGCCGGTGATGCGCGTCGACCTGTCGACCACGAGCCGGCTGCCGGTCCACCAGCCCAGGTCGACTCCACCGACGGGTGCCAGACGTACCCCGCCCAGGACCGATCCGTCGGCAGCGGCCGCGATCAGCACCACGACGCGCGGGTCATCGTCGATGTCGTCGTGGTCGCTGCCCGAGAACATGCCCTGGTCGACCACGAACGAATCGCGGCGCAGCCGACGGTAACTCGCGAGGTCGTCGGCGTTCTCGGCCGGGCGGATGAGAAACGGTGCGGTAGGTCGTGATCCGGCCAAAATGGACAGGTCGCCGGGCAGTGATGGTGTGCTGACGTCGAACTCGATCATCAGGCCCCCAGATTCTGCAGCACCGAGCAGGCGCCGCAGGCCGCGCACCCGGCCCGCTGATCGGCGCCTGACATTCCGGCCTGCCGCAGCAGGTCGGCGACGGCGCGTGACACCTTTTCGACCAGCCCGGAGTCCGGCGCGATCGCCCCATCGACGTCGGTGGCCAGCGAGCCGGACTGCGGACGGAACGGCACCACGAACGGATAGACACCCATGTCGATGAGTTCGCCGGCACCCGCGACGAGCTCATCGGGGTTCTCACCGAGCCCCACCAGCAGATACGTCGACACCTGGTTGCGGCCGAACACGCGCACCGCCTCACGCCACGCGGCCCGGTAGGCATCCAGCGCGACCGTGGCCTTACCCGGCATCCACCGGCTTCGCACCTCGTCATCGAGTGACTCCACGTGGATCCCGATGGCATCGGCCCCGGCCGCACGCAGTTCGGACAGCACGGCGAGGTCGGCGGGCGGTTCGCACTGGACCTGAATCGGCAGCGCAGGCACCGCGGCCTTCACGGCTCGCACGCAGCGCGCCAGATGCCGTGCCCCGCGGTCGGTTCCGGCCGACGTGCCGGTGGTCATGACCATCTGTGTCACACCGTCGAGGCGTACCGCGGCAGCGGCGACCTCGGCGAGTTCGGCGGGCCGCTTGACGGCCGTGGTGGCACCGGACCGCAGGGATTCCTCGATGGTGCAGAACCGGCAGCGCTGATCGGGGGAGTAGCGGATACACGTCTGCACGACGGTGGTGGCCAGTACGTTGCGGCCGTGCAGACGTGCGAGTTTCTCGTAGGGGACGCCGTCGCCGGTCGTGAGGTCATAGAAGCGGGGCCGGTCGATGACCTCGACGTCCAGTCCGGTGTCCTCGCCGTCGAGCAGCACGCGTGTGCCGTCGAAGACGAACGGGCTGAGCGGGTTACGCGGGATCGCGGCGTTGAGGCCGTCGATGACGAGGTGGCCGTCGGCGCTGGGGCCCGCGCCGGCGTTCCGGTGCACCGGGGGCCGGCCGCGGAAACCCAGGAGCGCGAGGTCGACTCGTGTGGACACTGTCATGGCATACCTACACCTTCATGGCGAGCCGCAAAACCGACTCGTGGTAGCTGCTGATGATCGTCGCGGCGATGTGCCGGGCATCGCGGTCGATGCCGAGGAAGCGGCCGGATCCCCAGGTGTGCATCCACGGCAGCCCGACGAAGCTCAGGCCGGCGACATTGGTGATCCCGCGGGTCTGCATCGGCCGGCCCGCGCCGTCGAAGGCGCTGGCCGCTATCCACCGGTAATCCGGCCGGTAGCCGATCGCCCACACGATGCTGGTGATCCCGGCCGCAGCGAGATCCAGTGTGGTGGTCTCGGTTTCGGGCTTCCATACCGGTTCGTACCGTGAGGCAGGTGGTGCGTCGATCCCGTTGCGCTCGATGTGGGCATCGATGTCCGAACAGATCGAGTTGTAGACCGAATCGGCGTGATCCAGCGCTTCGGCCAGCGTGGGTTCGAACCGCAGCGTCGAGTCCTTCCCGTCTGCGAGCGTGCCGTAGAGCCTCATCCCTTCGGTCGCGAACTGGCGCAGGTCCACATCGCGTCCACCGTCTCGTCCGGTGACGTAGTGGTTGGTCTTCTCGATCGCGGCCTGGCCTCCCGGATACTGCTGGGCGGGCCGGTCGTACACGCCCATGTCGGCAAGCCAGGTCATGCAGTCCCTGCCACGGTAGAACCGCGCCACGCGTGGCGCGCCGCCCACCGCGAGGTGGACCCGGCGTCCGGCCAGGTGCAGGTCCTCGGCGATCTGGGCGCCGGACTGTCCGGTGCCGACCACCAACACGGCCCCGTCGGGCAGTGTGCCTGCGTTGCGGTACTGCTCCGAGTGGATCTGGAGGATGGTCTCGTCGAGTTGGGCGGCATACGGCGGGATGACAGGCACGGGGTATCCGCCGGTCGCGATGACGGCGTGGTCACACGTGAGCGTCGACTGACCGGATTCGTCCCGCAGGGTCACCTCGAAGCCGCCACCGGCGCGGTTCTGCAACCGGGTGACCCGGGTGTGATTGCGCAGCGGCGGGTCGAAGGTGTCGAGCCAACCGGCCAGCCAGTCGACGACCTCGTCACGGGTCATGAAGCCGTCGGGGTCGGGTCCGGCATACGAGTAGCCGGGGAGCCTACAGTGCCAGTTCGGGGTGACGAGAGTGAAGTTGTCCCAGCGGGTGTCGGCCCACGCGTGCATCGGGGTCTTCGATTCGATCACGATGTGCTCGATGCCTGCCCGCACCAGGTACCAGCTGACCGACAGGCCGGCCTGCCCACCGCCGATGACGGCCACGGGGATGTGGGTGGTCATGACGGCCCCGGTTCGGGGTGCATGGCGACGACCTCGAGCACCGCATCCCCGCTGAACCGCCGGGCGACGTTGACGATGCGCTGACGGGTCTCTGCCGCCGAGGTGCAGGCGAAGCCGTACTTGGCGCGTACCCGCTCGCTCGCCTCGGCCAGTGCTCGGCTCGAGCGCTCCACGAAATCGTCGACGGCGTATTGCGTTCCCGCGGTCAGATGGTCGTGGATCACCAGGCTCGGGGAATAGCAACGCTGGGTGATGCCGTCCGGCCACCGGACTTCGAAGGTCATCTCAGGCATGGGCGAGTTCCCGCCACTTCGCCGTGCGCGGACCGTCGGAGTCGGTCAAAGGTGCGTAGACGTCGGGTCGGCGGTCGCGCAGATGGAACATCCCGGCCCGCATGGTGCGGAACGTCTCGTCGATGTCGACCTCGGCGACCGCCATGCCGCTGTCGAGAAGAGTTGTGGCCAAGACGTTTCCACCCGGATCGACCACCTTGGCGTTGCCGACGTATCGTAATGAGCCGAAGCTCCCGCTCTGGTTGGACGCGACCCAGAACACCTGGTTGTCCAGTGCGCGGGCCATGTCGAACAGATTGAACCGGTAGGTCCAGCGGTCATCCTGGAGGTTCTGGGCTGTGGCGGTGCGGGCGGCCGGCCACGCCGACAGACTGGCGATGATCTGCGCGCCACCGAGTGCCATCAGTCGGGCGGCTTCCGGAAAGGCCTTGTCGTAGCAGATCTGCAGCCCGACCCGTCCGACCGGTGTGTCGAAGACCCCGTAGTCCGAGCCCGCCGAATACGACATGCCCTCGCCGAGTGGCTGGTGCACCTTGCGGTAGCTGCCGTAGACGTCGAATCCGTCGAGCACCGCGGCGGCGTTGTACCGCGTCTCGCCGTCGTCGGCCAGTTCGCAGAAGCCGATCGCGACCACGAGGTCACCGACGATCTGCTGGACCCGGGCGATCTCCGGGCCGTCGAGGCGGATGGCGGGCGGAAGCGACCGGCTCGTGGCCCGCACGGTGTCTCCGTGATTGCCCAGTGACGAGAGGTAGCCGCCGATGGCGGCTTCCGGAAGTACCAGGAAGTCGACGCCTTTCTCGCGGGCCTGCTCTGCCAGATCGGCGATGAGCGCGAAATTCTGTTCCAGGTCGCGGGTGAAGTTCGCCGAAACGGCGGCGAGTGTGGTCATCATGGCGCGGCCTCAAACCATGTAGGTGGAGTTGATGATGGCGCCTTTGCGGGCGTAGTAGATGAGCGCGTCCTGGACGTCCAGCGGGTGCGCCGGAATGACGCCCTCGATGAGGTCTTCTTCGCGTCCGCCGTGCAGGCCGAGCCCGAACCGGCAGCAGAACACCGTGCCGCCCTCCTTGATGAAGGTGGCCAGCGCGTCGTTGATGTTCTGTTCACCCGGGAAACCGGAGTCTCCGGTCTTCGGAAATCCGCGTGTGGCAAGGCAGTTGATCGATCCCGGCCCGTAGAAGTAGATGGCCGATTCGAACCCCTTGCGCAGCGCGCGGGTGGCCTGCAGCACGGCGACGAATGCGACCGACGACTCATGCGCGATGCCGTGCACCAGCGTGAAATAGCTTTCGCCGTCCTCGGCCTGGTAGTCGGGGAAGATCTTGGTACCGCCATATATGCTGGAGCCCTTCGGCAGCGCCGGATGCGGGATCTCGGCCAGCGAACTCTTGATGTTCTCGGTGATGGATTCGTCGAACGGCATGGGTCTCTCCAGGGAGGCGATGAGGGTGCGGGCGGCGACAGTGCCGGGAGCCGGATGATCGGCTGGGTCAATTACAGGCCCCGGCCATTGCCGTGTGGTTAGGGATGGACTACTTCTGAATTGCCGAAATCTCACAGCGGCAATGTGCTCGTAATAAGTGCAGCATGCGCCTTGACCTCAACCTCACTTGAGGTGCCAGGCTGGCTCTCATGACATGTGGACTCCAGTGGCCAGAGGCGGTAAACCGCCGCGAACCCGGGGGTAAACCCCCTGGGGACCTGGATCGGCACGCAGTAACTTTCGTGGTGTTCCTGGATGAAAGAGTTCACACCGCATCGACAATGGCAGGAGCGGGTCATGGCAGTGACCGCTGAGGCACAAGTGACCGACCACGGCAGCAGCGCCGAGAGGTTCGAACGCGACGTACTGCCGCTGCTGGACCAGCTCTACGGCGTCGCGCGCCGGTACACGCGCAATCAGGCCGACGCCGAGGACCTGGTGCAGGAGACGATGGTCAAGGCGTACGGCAGTTTTCACACGTATCGCGACGGCACCAACATCAGGGCATGGCTGTTCAAGATCCTCAAGAACACGTGGATCAACGCCTACCACACCGCCCAGCGACGACCAGATGTCGTGGTCACCGACACGATCAGTGACGCGCAACTGGCCGCGGTCGCGACGCGGTCGGAGACCGAACTGGCCTCGGCCGAGTTGGCGGCGCTGGAGTCCATGGGGGATTCAGAGGTGCGCGACGCGGTCGCGGCGCTGCCGGAACATCAGCGGATGGCCGTGTACTACGCCGACGTGGTCGGCATGCGGTACCAGGAGATCGCCGATGTGCTGGGTGTCCCCGTGGGAACCGTCATGTCCCGGTTGCACCGTGGGCGCAGGCGTCTGCGCGAACACCTCATCGGGTTCGCTTACCAGAGTGGCTATCTCGCCCGCCCGGCAGGCAGCGCAGCCTGATGGTCGGCGAGTAGAACGCGCAACCGGGCACGTCCGCGTGCCAGCCGTGACATGACCGTGCCGATGGGAGTGTCCATCAGCGTGGCGATTTCGCGGTAGGGGTAGCCCTCGACGTCGGCGTAGTAGACCACCATCCGGTTGGCCTGGGGGATCGCGCGCAGCGCTTCCAGGACCGCGTCGTCGGGAAGGTGTGCGAGAGCTTCGTTCTCGGCTGAACGTGCACCGTCTGCCCTGTGGCGCAGACCGGCCGAGAGTTGTGCGTCGGTGAAATCCTCACACAACTGCTCGACTGGATTGCGCTGCTGGGCACGGAAATTGGATATCCACGTGTTACGCAAGATGCGGAAGAGCCACGCCTGCATGTTGGTCCCGCCCTCGAAGGTGTGAAAACCGTTGTACGCCTTGAGGAGTGTTTCCTGCACCAGATCCTCGGCGTCGTAGCGGTTGGTCGTCAGGCGGCGTGCGCCGCGCTCGATCGCCTCGACGAACGGCAGTGCTGTCGCGATGAACTCGGTGGCGTCGCGTGCCGACGCGGCCGAGGAGTGGACGTTGTCGATGCGCACGGGCACCTCCCAGATGTATAGACAGACTATGTATATAAAATAGTCGATTGGTCGGCGGCGCGTCCAATCGCCCGAAATCGCCGACGGCAGAGTTAATTTCAGCATGTACGCAGGGACCTCACAGGAAATATCCCTGCGCTGCACCTGGTTGTGTGCGTGTGTAAAGTTGCTCCACGCTGTACATAGGTAAACGAACTAATTCGCCAGGTGTGACTGGGTGCCGGGGTCGGGAGGTCTTGGGTGAACACTGGCTTGCTCTCACGTGTGCTGAAACAGGCGTGGATCCCGCTGGTTCTGGCGGTGGTCCTCCCTGTCTCGGGACTTGTGGTGTGGCGGCTGCACGAGAAATTCGGCTCGGAGGATCTGAATGCCAACGCCGGGGCCGGGATCGAGATCGTGCAGTTCAACCCCAAGATCCTGGTCTACGAGGTGTACGGGCCACCCGGCAGCACGGCCCAGATCAGCTACTTCGACACCGACGCCAACGTCCATTCGGTGAACACGACACTGCCCTGGTCGGTCACGTTGTCCACGACGCTGCCCACCGTCAGCGCGAACCTGATGGCCCTGGGCAGCAATGACGAGATCGGTTGCCGCGTCACGGTCAACGGGATCGTCCGGGAAGAAAAGTCGGCCAACGGGATCGACGCGCAAACCTACTGCTTGGTGAAATCTGCATGATTCAAGGCCTGCACAACCGCAGCGATGCCAGACCGCTTCTTCCCCATGCCCTGAGGGTCCTGGCAATCCCGGTGATCCTGTTCTGGGTGGCGTTCGCCGCCGTGGTGAACATCATCGCGCCGCAGCTGGAGATCGTCGGCGAGGAGCATTCGGCACCGATGGCGCCCGAGGATGCGCCGTCGCTGACCGGTATGCACCGGATGGGCGGCAACTTCCAGGAGTTCGACTCCAACAGCACCGTGATGGTCGTCATCGAGGGTCAGGAACCGCTCGGTCCCGACGCGCACGCGTACTACGACGAGATCATCCGCAAACTCCGGCAGGATCCGGAACACATTCAGCACATCCAGGACTTCTGGGGCGACACCCTGACGGCGGCCGGCGCCCAGAGCGCGGACGGCAAAGCCGCATATGTGATGCTGAACCTCGCAGGCGAGCAGGGGCAGACGCTGGCCAACGACGGCGTGCAAGAAGTGCGGCAGGTGATCGCCGACACCCCGGCGCCGCCGGGCGTGCAGGCCTACGCCGCGGGGCCCGCAGCCCTCACCGACGACCTGCACGTGATCGGCAACGCCAGCCTCGGCAAGATCACGCTGTTCACGCTCGTCGCGATAGCGGTCATGTTGCTCATCGTCTACCGATCGATCGTCACGACGCTGATCCAGCTCGTGCTCACCGGTGTGGGCCTGCTGGCCTCGCGTGGCCTGATCTCGGTGCTCGCGACGCACGACGTGTTCGGGCTGACCACGTTCGCCGGGAACATCCTCACGATGCTCGCGATCGCGGCGGCCACCGATTACGGCATCTTCCTGTTCGGCCGGTACCGCGAGGCCCGCGGCGCGGGCGAGGACCCCGAGACCGCCTATTACACGACGTTCAAATCGGTGTCGCCGGTGATCGTGGGGTCGGGTCTGACGATCGCGGGGGCGACGTACTGCCTGAGTTTCGCGCGGCTGCCCTACTTCAGCACCATGGGCGCCCCGGTCGCGATCGGCATGATCGTGGTCGTCGCCAGTTCGGTGACCATGGGCCCGGCGGTGCTGTTCCTCGGCAGCAAGGTCGGCCTGTACGAGGCGAAACGCGCTGCCAAAGGCCGCTTCTGGCGACGTGTCGGCACGGCCGTCGTGCGCTGGCCCGCCCCGATTCTCGTCGCGAGCGCGTTCATCGTGCTCATCGGGGTCGTCGCCGTGCCGGGCTACCGGCCCGCCTACAACGACCGCTGGTACCTGCCCGACGATGCCCCGGTCAACATCGGGTTCGCCGCGGCGGACCGGCATTTCACGCAGGCGCGCATGAACCCCGACATCCTCATGGTCGAGGCCGACCACGACATGCGGAACCCGGCCGACATGCTGGTGCTCGACCGCGTGGCCAAGAACGTGCTGCGCACGCAGGGCATCGCGATGGTCCAGAGCATCACGCGTCCACTCGGAATCCCCATCCAGCACAGCTCGATTCCGTTCCAGACCGCGATCCAGGGACAGACCAGCAACCTGAACCTGCCGTTCCAGCGTGCGCAGTTGGACAACCAGCTCAAGATGGTCGAGGCGACGAACCAATCGATCGCCATCATGGAGAAGCAGTACGAACTGTCGCTGCGGCAGACCAAGCTCACGCAGGACTCGGCGGAGAAGTCGCGCGAACTGCTCGAGGTCACCAAGCAACTGCGCGACAACATCGCCAACTTCGACGACCAGTTCCGGCCGTTGCGCAATTACTTCTACTGGGAGCCACACTGTTTCGACATCCCGATGTGCGCGGCCGCGCGATCGTTGTTCGACTCCCTCGACACCGTCGACGAGTTGACCGACCGAACGTCGGCAGTGCAGGTCAACACCGATGAATTGGCGGACCTCGCACCGCAGTTGACCGCTCTGCTGCCGCAGACCATCGCGTCGATGAAGACCAGCCGCGATCTGTCGCTCGCGTCGTACAACTCGCAGAAGGCCCTGCTGGACCAGATGCAGGCCATGAACGACACCGCGCTGGCGATGGGGCAGAGCTTCGACGAGGCGAAGAACGACGACTTCTTCTACCTGCCGCCCGAGGCGTTCCAGAACCCGGATTTCGAACGCGGGCTCAAGATGTTCCTGTCACCGGACGGCAAGTCTGCACGCATGTTCATCACCCACCAGAGCGATCCGGCGACACCGGAGGGCATCGCCCGTGTGAACGCCGAACGCACTGCCGCGCAAGAAGGTCTGAAGATGTCGTCGCTGTCGGACGCCAAGATCTTCCTGGGCGGTACCGCGGCGACCTACAAGGACATGAGCGACGGTGCGCGCTACGACCTGATGATCGCGGTCGTGTCGGCGCTGACGCTGATCTTCATGATCATGCTCATCCTGACCCGCAGTGCGGTGGCCGCGCTGGTCATCGTGGGCACCGCGGCAAGCTCGATCGCGGCGTCGTTCGGCATTTCGGTACTGCTGTGGCAGGACCTGTTCGGCGTGCAGGTGCACTGGCTGGTCATGTTGATGTCGGTCATCATCCTGCTGGCCGTCGGTTCGGACTACAACCTGCTGCTCGTCTCGCGCTTCAAGGACGAGATCCACGCGGGGCTGAAAACCGGGATCATCCGGTCGATGGCCGGCACGGGCGGGGTGGTCACCTCGGCGGGTCTGGTGTTCGCCGCGACCATGGCCGCGATGCTGGGCAGTGAACTGGTGGTGCTCGCGCAGATGGGGTCGACCATCGCGATCGGTCTGTTGCTCGACACGTTGATCGTGCGGTCACTGCTCATGCCGTCGATCGCGACGCTGCTCGGTCGCTGGTTCTGGTGGCCGCAGGTGGTCTACCCCCGCGGGGACAACCATTTCCGGCGACCCACCGCCGTCAGCCGCGGCACAGGCGATGAGGACACCGCAGCGCTGCCCGTGCCGAGCTGACCCGGATTCCCCCTTCTCCACACCGTGTGCCATGACAGGGTGTGGAGATGGCCTACCTCGGTGAACTGCGGACCCATTGGCAGGCACTGACCGCAGCCACCGCCGGCCTGAGCGCCGGGCTCGCGCTGAGCGCCTACACCAACGCGGCGATGGGACCACAGTTCCTCGCCGCGTTCGGATGGGAGCGTTCGGACTTCGCGCTCACCGGCGTCATCACGCTGCTGACCTTCGTGTTCCTGCCTGTCTACGGGCGGCTCACCGACCTGTTCGGGGTGCGCCGGATCGCGGTGGTCGGCGTCGCCGGCCTGCCGGTGTGCTGGCTCGGCTATGCGCTGATGTCCGGGCCCATCTGGCAGTACTTCGCCATCAACGTCGCGGTGATCGCCCTCGGTGTCACCACCACGCCCGCCATCTACAGCCGTGTCGTCGCGACCCGGTTCGATCGGGCCCGTGGCCTCGCGCTGGCCATCGCGATCTCCGGCCCGCCGCTGCTCGGCGCGGTCAGCGCGCCCGTCGTCGCTGCGGTGAACCGCATCTTCGGCTGGCGCGCGGGATGCGTCGCCATCGCGGTGATGATCGCGGTGATCGGCGTGGTCGCGCTGCTCCTCATGCCCGCCGACCAAGCCAGACCGCCACGCGAGCGACGGACCGGTGACTACCGGATGATCGCGGGGACACCGGTGTTCTGGATCCTGCTCGCGGGTGTCCTGCTGTGCAATCTGTACCACTCGGTGACCACCAGCCAACTCGGCGTGATGCTCGACGACAGCGGTGCAGGCGACCGGATCGCGCTGCTCGTCACGGTCTTCGCCACGTCGGTGATCGTCGGCCGGTTCGTCTGCGGGGTGGCACTCGACCGGCTGCCGCCGCAGGCCGTCGCCGCGGTGGCGATGGCGCTTCCGGGTCTGGGGTGCCTGTTGGTGGCGTCATCCTGGGACGGGTTCGGCGTGCTCGTGATCGCGGTGTGCTGCCTCGGCGCCGCGTGGGGCGCCGAGGGCGACGTCATCGCCTACCTGGTCGCCCGCAGGTTCAGCCTCTCCGTCTACAGCACGGTGCTGGGCATCCTCTCGGCCGTCATCGGGGTGTCCTCGGCCCTGGGCGCGCTGATCCTGAGCCGCATGCTGGCCGAAAGCGACAGCTTCAACGGTTTCCTGCTGGTCGCAGGCAGTGCGGCAGTGATCGGCGGGACGCTGTTCCTGCTCGTGCGGCCGCAACGGGAAGCCTCCGGCGCGGCTTTACAAAAACCTGCCAAGATGTCACGGTAGGGCATGGACTTCTCACGGGTCGAGCTGTCGGACGAGGACACCCGGTTCCGCGACGAGTTGCGGGCGTTCCTCGCCGAGATCGTCACCGACGAGGTGATCCGGCGCGACCGCGAGACGGGCGAGAACTTCGACGAATCGGTGCATCTGGCCCTCGGTGGCGCAGGCTATCTGGCCGCGGACTACCGCTGCGCCGACGACGGCGGGTTCAGCGCGGTGCGGCGACGCATCTGGGAACTGGAGATCGGCCGCGCCCACACCCCGTGGTTCCACTGGGGCACAACGGCCATGGCCGCGCACACCGTCGAGAAGTTCGGCACACCCGAACTCGTCGAGGAGGTGCTGCCCGGTGTGCTGTCCGGACGTGTGCGGATCTGCCTGGGATACACCGAACCCGAGGGCGGATCCGACGTCGCGACGTGCAAGACCCGCGCCGTTCGCGACGGCGACGCTTGGATCATCAACGGCTCCAAGATGTTCACGTCCAATGCCCACAACGCCCAGTACGTCTTCCTGGTCACCAACACCGATCCCGAGGCGCCCAAGCACAAGAGCCTCACCATATTCCTGGTGCCGCTCGGCACCCCCGGCGTCGAGATCCAGGGCATCCGTACGGTCGACGGTGACCGCACCAACATCACCTATTACAGCGACGTCCGGGTGAGCGACCGCTACCGCGTCGGTGACGTCAACGGCGGATGGGGCGTGCTGCGCGGGGCCCTGGACGTCGAGCACGGCACGTTCGAGCGCGACACGCACGGCCTGCAGAAGATCGCCACGATGACCGAACACATCACGCTGATGGCCGAGGCGCTCGACCTCGTTGCCGCCCAGGCACCCGGCGACGGGGCGTCCCGGTTCCGGCTGGGGCGTGGCATCGCGCGCACGGAGGCCGCGATGAGTACACCGGACATGTACGGACGCGTCGCCATCGCGCAGACCATGCGTGACGTGACACCGGACCTCATGGACATCCTCGGTCCGGCGGGTGCGCTGACCGACGGTGTCGAGTACATCTTCCGGCTGGCCGGGCCCACCGGCATCTACGGCGGCACCCTTGAGGTGTTCCGCAACATGATCGCCCAGCACGGTCTGGGCCTGGGGAAACCGAACTACGCACAACCGGTCAAGAAGGTGTCGTGACACGCTCGGTAACCTGACCTGGGTGAGTGTCTTCGACAAGGCGATCGACCTGCAACCCGCCGGCGACGGCCACTTCCAGGGCAGCACCGTGCCCGAGTGGGCGAACATGGTGGGCCCGTTCGGCGGGATCACCGCTGCCGCGTTGATCCGCGCGATCCAACTGCATCCGCAGTGTCACGGCCAGCCGATCGCGCTGACCGTCAACTACGTCGCTCCGATCGCCGACGGCGACTTCGACGTCGACACCAAACTGGTCCGCACCAACCGGTCCAACCAGCACTGGATCGTCGAACAGAGTCAGGGTGGCGAGGTGAAGACCACCGCGACAGCGGTTTTCGGGCTGCGCCGCGACACCTGGTCGGATGCCGAGGCCACGCCGCCCACCGCACCGGAACCTGACGGGCTGGAGCAGGCGGCGTCGCCGCTGACGTGGTTCGCCAACTACGACATCCGGTACGTCGACGGCGCGGTGCCCGCGGCCGAGGGGCCCGGGTCGGACTCGTCGACCACCACGCTGTGGGTGCGCAACAACCCTGCGCGGCCACTCGATTTCGCGGCGCTCACCGCGGTCGGTGACATCTTCTTCCCGCGGGTGTTCCTGCGCCGCGGGCAGTTCCTGCCGGCGGGCACCGTGACGCTCACGATCTACTATCACGCGAATGCCGCGCAGATCGACTCCGCCGGTGACGATTTCGTTCTCGGCACCGCGCGTGCGCACCAGTTCACACGGGGCTATTTCGACCAGACCGCACACCTGTGGAGCCGCGACGGCGTGCCGCTCGCGACGTCACATCAGTACGTGTACTTCAAGGGCTGACCGGCCGGTTCTCGGGCGGCAACGACTGCAGCGCGATCCACGCACTGACCCGCGTCTGCGGGTCGTCGAGCCGCCCGGGCAGCAGCGCCTCGATCGCGTCGAGGCGGTTGCGGACGGTGTTGCGGTGCAGGCCTAGTTCCTCGGCCACCTTGAGCCGCGAACCGTGATGGCGCAGGAAGCACCGCAGCGTCTCCAACTGCTCGGAATCCAGCCCGGACAACCAGGATTCGGCGAATGCCGCGGCCCGCTGCGGATCGATGAGCCCCAGCGGCCCGTCGTTGACGACGTGGTCCCACACCACGAGCGCTGCGGTGGGCGTGGTCTGGGCCAGCGCGAGGCCTGCCGTACGGTAGCCCGACGCGCCGTCGTCCGACGGCACCGCGGCGCCGACGCCCACCTGCAGTCCCGCGTCCACCATCGACTCGCCGGCGGCCTCGGCCCGCTCGGGAACCGCGACGGCGCAGAGTTCGTCGGCGTAGGTGCCTGCGAGGATGCCGCGCCGCTCGAGGGCGGTGACGGCGTCGGTGATCTCGGAATCACCGCCGGTGGCCCGCAAGAATCTGATCCGCTCCGGGATGACGAGTGCGGGCGCATCCACCTCGAGGATCAACTGCGCTGTGCGGGAATCGTTTCCCGCGAGCAACTCGATCGCGCGACTGTGCAGGTGCTGACGTGTCGTTGAGCGACTGCGGCGCTGTTCGTCGACCAGGCCCAGAACGGCGACCGAGGTGGTCAGGGCGTCGCGTTCGGCATCCGAGAGCCGCACCGGACCCATCGTCGCGAGATACGCCGCGGGCCTGCCGCGTAATCCGATGGGCTGCACCGACAACGACAATGCCGGACGGGACTGCGTGGCAGCCGATCGTCCGGCCTGTGTCTGCAGGCGCCGGACGTCGGCGGCTGCGTCGTCGAACGGGAACTCGCCGCGCCGCGGACCGACCGGGCCGGTCAGCGCTCGCCCGTCGGGGGACATCAGGCACGCCGCCCCGTCGAGTGCCTGGGCCAGGGCCGTGACCACGGCTGTTGCGGGATCGCGTTTCGTCGCCGCGGAGATCAACTTCCTCTGGGTCTGCAGCGCGGCCTGTGTGGCGGCCGATTCCTGCTCGGAGAGCAGGCGCGCCACCTCCCGGCTGATCGCGACGAACGTCGTGCGCCGCGGCACCTCGAAGAGGTTGACGTCGTGTTCGCGGCACGCGGCGATCAGCGCGGTGGGGGTGCGTTCGTGTGTCAACCCGATGCCGAAACCCACGGCCGCGACCGCGGCGCCGGCCAGCCGCCGCACGTAGTCGTCCCATTCCCGACCCCAGGTGCGCGTCTCGATGCCGGTGGTGAGCAGGATCTCGCCACCTTCGAGAAACGGCGTCGGATCGGGCAGTTCGCTCGTGGCGACCCAACGGATGTCGGCGTCGGCCCGGCCCACGAGCACACCGCGCAACCCGAGCGCTCGCACACCCAGGACCTCGGAGACGCTGACCATGCTGACAGTTTTGCACAGCCGACTGCAGAAAAGTTGTGCTTAGATGCACTGCACGCACGTGACCTGCGTATTTACCGTGGACTCACATACCCGCACAAGGAGGACACCCGTGACCATCGCCGAGATCGCCGGTCGGACACTCACGCAGGAACGCCGGCTCGTCACCGCCATTCCCGGCCCGATCTCGCAGGAGCTGCAGGCGCGCAAGCAGAGTGCCGTGGCGGCGGGTGTCGGCGTGACGTTGCCGGTCTACATCGTCGCGGCCGGTGGCGGCGTGCTCGCGGACGCCGACGGCAACCAGCTCATCGACTTCGGCTCGGGCATCGCCGTCACCACCGTCGGCAACAGCGCACCCGCCGTCGTCGACGCGGTGACGCAGCAGGTCACGGCGTTCACCCACACGTGCTTCATGGTCACGCCCTACGAGGGATACGTGAAGGTGGCCGAACACCTCAACCGGCTCACCCCGGGCGATCACGCGAAGCGCACGGCGCTGTTCAACTCCGGCGCCGAAGCCGTCGAGAACGCGGTCAAGATCGCGCGGGCCTACACCCGCAGGCAGGCCGTGGTGGTGTTCGACCACGCCTACCACGGCCGCACCAACCTGACCATGGCGATGACCGCCAAGAACCAGCCGTACAAGCACGGCTTCGGTCCGTTCGCCAACGAGGTGTACCGCGTGCCCACGTCGTACCCGTTCCGCGACGGCGAGACCGACGGCGCGGCCGCCGCGGCGCGCGCCCTCGACCTGATCAACAAGCAGGTCGGCGCCGACAACGTCGCCGCCGTGGTGATCGAACCCGTCCACGGTGAAGGCGGATTCGTCGTTCCCGCACCGGGATTCCTCGGCGCTCTGCAGAAGTGGTGCACCGACAACGGCGCGGTGTTCGTCGCCGACGAGGTGCAGACCGGATTCGCCCGCACCGGTGCGCTGTTCGCGTGCGAGCACGAGAACGTGGTGCCCGATCTCATCGTCACCGCCAAGGGCATCGCAGGCGGTCTGCCGCTGTCGGCGGTGACCGGTCGCGCCGAGATCATGGACGGCCCGCAGTCCGGTGGCCTCGGCGGCACCTACGGCGGCAACCCGCTGGCGTGTGCCGCCGCGCTCGCGGTGATCGACACCATCGAGCGTGAAAACCTCGTCGCGCGGGCCCGCGCGATCGGCGAGACCATGCTGAGCCGCCTCGGTGCGCTCGCCGCAGCCGATCCGCGCATCGGCGAGGTGCGTGGCCGCGGCGCCATGATCGCTGTCGAACTGGTCAAGCCGGGCACCACCGAGCCCGACGCCGACCTGACCAAGCGCGTCGCCGCCGCTGCGCACGCGCAGGGCCTGGTGGTGCTGACGTGCGGCACCTACGGCAACGTGCTGCGCTTCCTGCCCCCGCTGAGCATGCCCGACCACCTGCTCGACGAAGGACTCGACATCCTGGCCGCAGTGTTCGCAGAGGTGAAGTGAACATGAACTACCAGGACGCGATCGCCGGGCTCGACGCCAAGCACGGCATCCTCATCGACGGCAACGCTCGCGGCGCCGACGCCACGTTCGACGTGCACGATCCCGCGACGGGCGAGGTGATCGCCGCGGTGTCCGACGGCTCGGCCGCCGATGCGGTGGCCGCGGTCGACGCCGCACAGAAGGCGTTCGGCGCGTGGGCCGCCACCAGCCCGCGTGAGCGCAGCGAGATCCTGCGTCGCGCATACGAACTGATCCTCGCCGACATCGACCGGCTCAGCGCGCTGGTGTGCGCCGAGAACGGCAAGTCGCAGGCCGATGCCCGCGCCGAGGTCACCTACGCCGCCGAGTTCTTCCGCTGGTTCAGCGAGGAGGCCGTGCGCACCGACGGCGCCTTCGGCAGCAACCCGGCAGGCAACGCACGAACTCTGGTGACGCACAAGCCCGTCGGCGTCGCCGCGCTGGTCACGCCGTGGAACTTTCCGGCCGCCATGGCGACTCGCAAGATCGCACCCGCGCTGGCCGCGGGGTGCACCGTGGTGCTCAAGCCTGCGGCCGAGACACCGCTGACCGCCCTGGCGATCGCGGCCATCCTCACCGACGCCGGGGTACCTGCAGGCGTGGTCAACCTGGTGCCGACCAGCGACGCGGGTGCGGTGGTGTCGGCGTGGCTCGCCGACGCACGGGTCCGCAAGATCTCATTCACGGGGTCCACCGGCATCGGGCGGGTGCTGCTCAAGCAGGCCGCCGACCGTGTCGTCAACGCCAGCATGGAACTCGGCGGCAACGCACCGTTCGTGGTGACCGCCGACGCCGACATCGCCAAAGCGGTCGAGGGTGCGATGCTCGCGAAATTCCGTGGCGCGGGCCAGGTGTGCACCGCCGCCAACCGGTTCTACGTGCACGCCTCGGTGCACGACGAATTCGTCGCGGCGTTCGCCGCCAAGATCGAGGCGCTGCGCGTGGGCCCGGCCGCCGACCCGGCATCGGAGATCGGCCCGCTGGTCAGTCCGCGCGCCGCGCAGCGCGTGTCCGCGGCGATCGACGCCGCGGTCGCCGACGGCGCGGTCGTCGCGGCGAAGGCCCCCACGCCCACCGAGGGCTGGTTCGTCGCACCGACCCTGCTGACCGACGTCGCACCGGACGCGGCGATCCTGACCGACGAGATCTTCGGCCCGGTCGCTCCCGTGGTGGCCTGGGAGGACGAGGACGAACTGCTGCGCTGGGCCAACGACACCGAATATGGTTTGGCAGCCTACGTTTTCGCCGGTCGCCTGCAGGATGCGCTGCGGATCGCCGAACGCATCGACGCGGGCATGGTCGGCGTCAACCGGGGTGCGGTATCGGATCCGTCGGCGCCGTTCGGCGGGATGAAGCAGAGCGGTCTGGGCCGCGAAGGCGCCCGCGAGGGACTGCAGGAGTTCCAGGAGACCCAGTACTTCAGCGTCGCGTTCGACTGAATTCCGGGGCGCTCAGTACGGGGTGCTGTGCAGTATCAGGCTGAACAGCAGCAGCACCATGCTTATCAGCGAGACGATCATGAGCACACCCACCGCCACGGTGATCAGGCAACTGACGCAGGCGCGCTTGCCGCGCCGTATCCTGGCGAGCTGTTCGTCGTGCCTGAGCTCTGTTGCGACGAACGCGAATTCGACGTCCGCGAGTTCGCCGGCGGCGGCGGGTGCCCCGTCGGCGAGTTCGCGCCTGCCACCGGGTCAAACGGTGCCGGCGCGTAGGCGTCGAATACGGCCAGGGTGCCCACCCGCCGCTGTACGCGGTCACAGTGGCTTCAGTCTAAGTCTCTTTGCTCGCGCCGAAACGGCATTCCGGCAGGCTTCTTCTCGAAATTTCCCTGCTGGAATGACGTTTCGGCGGAAAGCGGCCTGAAAGTTCCCGCTACGCTTACCGTAAACACAACGGTTAGGGGCCGCCTTGATCAAGGTCATGCAGGGTGTACGGGTGTTGGAGGTCGCGCAGTTCACGTTCGTTCCCGCGGCCGGAGCGATCCTCGCCGACTGGGGCGCCGACGTGATCAAGGTTGAGCATCCTGTGCGGGGCGACACCCAGCGGGGCTTCATCAACATGGGCGGGTTCCAGCTCGACCCCAACCGGCATCCGCTGATCGAGCATCCCAACCGCGGCAAGCGCAGCGTCGGCATCGACGTGTCCAAGCCCGAGGGGCAGGAGGTGCTCTACGAGTTGGCGCAGGTGTCGGATGTCTTCCTCACCAACTACATGCCGCAGGCCCGGGAGAAGAACAAGTTCGACGTCGAGCACATCCGGGCGGTGAACCCGAACATCATCTACGCGCGCGGCAGCGCGTACGGCGACAAGGGGCCCGAGCGGCTCGCCGGCGGGTTCGACGGCACCGCGTTCTGGACCCGCAGCGGTGTGGGGCACGCCCTGACACCCGAGGAACTCGGCGGCGCGTTGTCGCAGGGGATCCCCGCGTTCGGCGACTCGATCGGCGGGATGAACATCGCGGGCGGGATCGCCGCGGCGCTGTTCCACCGCGACCGCACGGGCGAGGCGCTCGAGGTCGACGTGTCCCTGCTGTCCACCGCGTGGTGGGCCGCGGGCGCGAGCGTCACGCAGGGCATGGAGACCGGCGAGACCATGCGTTCCCAGATGCCCGACACGATCGGGCCCACGGTCAACCCGTTCCTGGGGAACTACCAGACGTCCGACGGCGGCACCATCAACCTGTGCATCGTGAGCCCCACCGGCTACATCCGGGACACTTTCGAGCATCTCGGCCTGGCCGAACTCGCCGACGATCCGCGGTTCTGCGACGTGCTGCCGCTCATCGAGCACGCCGCAGAGGCCGCCGAGCGCATCGCCGAGGCGATCCGCAGCAGGCCGTTCGAGTACTGGCGCCGGCACCTCAAGACTATGAAGGGACAGTGGGCGCCGTTCCAGAGCCTGGTCGACCTGGCGACCGACGAGCAGGCCATCGCCAACGACATGGTCGTCGAGGTCGAGGCGGCCGACGGCGGCGAACCGTTCCGCGTGGTGCGCGGACCCGTGCAGTTCAACCATGAACCGCTGGAGACCACGCGCGCCCCGCAGGCCTCCGAGCACACCGAGGTGGTGCTCATGGAGCTGGGGCTGGACTGGGACCGAATCGGGAAACTCAAGGACGTGGGCGCGATCGCCTGAGAATTGCGGATTCCTCCGGCGGATCGAGAACAGACAAACGAAGGGGCTGTCGGACGTGATGTCCGACAGCCCTTTCGCTGTGTTTCGGAGAATCCCGGCGGGTAACGGTCCCGTCTCCGCCCTGTCACGGGCGTGTCGACGATGTTGCCGGAGGGCCCGAAGGCCCGGTCTCAGCGTGCGGTCAACTGCAGTTGTGAGAGACGGTGCCGGCGGTGCAGCAGGACGCTCAGCCAACGGATGTCGATCAGCATGGCGGGTTGGCCTTTCTGGTCAGGCGCTCTTGACGAGCAGGGGCAGGAGTCGCCGGCGGGCCATGGTGCCCTCGGCGAAGTGATGCAGAGCGTCGGGTACCGATGCCGTCAGCGGCACACCGGCGTCGTCGTCGTCGAGTTCGGCCAGCACGGCGCCGCTGGCGACGACCGCCCAGTCCACGCCCAGTTCACCGCAACGTGCGTCGATGGCGTAGAAGAGTGAAACGGCTTGCGGTGCAAAGCTGTTCACCCCACTCAGATCGAGCACGATGGACTTCTCGGGAATGACGAGGCGGCGGACGTACGCCGAGATCTGGTCCAGATTTTCACTGCCGATGGCACCCTTGACCGTCACCACGGTCGCGAGCTGCCGGTGATGCGCACGCATCGACGCGCCGTCACAGACCACTGCAGGATTGCCGTACCGAAAATGATTGTCCGAAGCCGGGGTGTTGCTCGTGATAGTCATGATCAGCCTCCCGTCGTTCTTCGAGCTGGCGGTTGGGCTTCTTCGCTTCAACCTTGAGCACAACGCTAAGGGCGCAATCTAAGGCGGCAGGGTGCCAGCGTTGAGACTTTGCTAAGAACGCCAGGAACGTACTCGCCGGTAAGGTCCTGGGGCGCGAACGGTGCTGGTGGGGACACTTGACGGCGGATCGCGCCGTGGTCTAGCGTGACCGCCATCACGAATTGAAACGTTTCAATACGGAGCGAATTTGACTGCCTCAGCCGCACCCACCATGCAGCGCGTCTGCTTCGTCCTCCAGCTCAGGCCCGAGCGGATGGACGAGTACCTCACGGCCCACGAGCAGGTCTGGCCTGAAATGCTGGAGGCACTGTCGGAAGCCGGGTGGCACAACTACTCGTTGTTCGTCCGCGAGAGCGACGGACTGGTGGTCGGCTACCTGGAGACCGACGACTTCGCCTCGGCGCAGAAACGCATGGCGGAGACCGACGTCAATGCGCGGTGGCAGGCCAACATGGCCGAGTTCTTCGTCAGCGACGGGTCCAACCCCGACCAGCTGATGACGCCCCTGTTCGAGTACTTCCACCTGGCATGACGCCGCCCCAGATCCCATCACCTGTGAATCGAGGAAACCCATGAAGCTCGGAGCGCGGTCCACCACCGGGTGGCGGGCGACCATCGCGGTCGCGATGTCGAATTACATCGAGGCCGGATCGATCATCGCGATCGCCACCAGCCTGGGGTTCTGGCAGACGGCGTTCGGAATCAGCAACTTCGCGGTCGGTCTGCTCGCGGCACTGAGTGCCAACGCCTTCGGCGCCGCGATCGGCGCCATTTTGGGCGGACCGTTGTGCGACCGCTTCGGCCGCAAGGCCATCTACACCTACGACCTGCTGGTGTACATGGCCGGCGTGCTGCTCGCGGCATGCGCGGTCAACTACGCGATGCTGCTGGCGGCGTTCATCATCACCGGCATCGCGGTCGGCGCGGGTGTCCCCGCGTCGTGGACCTACATCGCCGAACAGGCACCGTCGGTCGAGCGGGCCAAGCACGTCGGCACCGCGCAGTTGGCGTGGTCGGTGGGCCCGCTGATCGGTTTCGCGCTGGCGGCCGCGCTCGCGCCGCTCGGCCTGCTGGGCTCGCGGCTGATCTTCATCCACCTCTTCGTGGTCGCGGGCGTCGTGTGGTGGGTCCGCCAGGGTCTGGCCGAATCGCAGATCTGGACCGACGAGGCCAAGAACGAGGCGCAGGCCGAGACGAAGGCCGTGGCCTCCGCGGTCGGACTGCGCGGACTGCGCGGATTGTTCTCCAAGCGCGTCAACATCACCGCGCTGCTGTTCCTCGGCGGCATCTACCTGTTCTGGAACACCGTGGCCGGGCAGGCCGGCATCTTCATGCCGCGTGTGTACGACACCGCGGGTCTGCACAGCCCCGTCGCGCAGAACCTCCTGCAGGTGCTGGTGTGGGGGTGCACGGTCGCGGCCACGTACTTCGGGTTCATGCGGTACGCCGACCGCGTCTCGCAGCGCCTCCTCTATGTCGGCGGCGCAGCGCTGGGCATCGTGGGCTGGATCGTGCTGGTGGCGTTCACCGACGGCGGCGTGCCGACCATGCTGGCGTTCGCGGTGCTGTGGGGTGTCTCGGCCGGTATCGGCGCGCAGGCCTTCTACAGTCTGTGGGCCAGTGAGCTGTTCGCGACGCCGTACCGCGCCAGCGCGCAGGGCGTGATGTTCTTCGTCGTGCGCACCATGACGGGCGTGCTCAGCTACTTCTTCCCGACGCTGCTGGCCGTCACCGGGCTCACCGCGGTCGGTGTGCTGCTCGTCGTGCTTTTGACCATCGCGATGCTGATCGGCGCGTTCGGCGCGCCGGCCACGCGCGGCAAGACGCTGCGGGAGATCGAGGTCGAACGCTACGGCGCCCCCGTGAGCCCGACGGCAGAAGACAAGGAAAGGACCCCGGCATGAGTGCGATCAACGTGCACCCGGCCCTCGACAACCTCGCGATCGAACTGCCCTCGTGGGCGTTCGGCAACTCCGGCACGCGGTTCAAGGTGTTCGGCACGCCCGGCACACCGCGCACGGTCGAGGAGAAGATCGCCGACGCCGCCATGGTGCACCGGATGACCGGTCTGGCGCCTCGCGTCGCGCTGCACATCCCGTGGGACACCGTCGACGACTACGCCGCGCTGCGCGTCTACGCGCGCGAGCAGGGCGTCGAACTGGGCACCATCAACTCCAACACCTTCCAGGACGACGACTACAAGTTCGGCAGCCTGACCCACACCGACAAGGGCGTGCGGCAGAAGGCCATCGACCACCACCTCGCGTGCATCGAGATCATGAATCAGACCGGATCGCGCGACCTCAAGATCTGGCTGGCCGACGGCACCAACTACCCCGGACAGGGCGACATCCGCGGCCGCCAGGACCGGCTGGCCGAATCGCTGGCTGCGATCTACCAGCACATCGGGCCTGACCAGCGAATGGTGCTGGAGTACAAGTTCTTCGAGCCGGCCATGTACATGACCGACGTGCCCGACTGGGGTACGGCCTACGCCCAGGTCAGCGCGCTCGGCGAACGCGCCGTGGTGTGCCTGGACACCGGGCACCACGCGCCGGGCACCAACATCGAGTTCATCGTCGCGCAGCTGCTGCGGCTGGGGAAGCTCGGCTCCTTCGACTTCAACTCGCGGTTCTATGCCGACGACGACCTCATCGTCGGGGCGGCCGATCCGTTCCAGCTGTTCCGCATCCTGTTCGAGGTGATCCGCGGCGGCGGGCTCGATCCGTCGTCCGGCGTCGCGCTGATGCTCGACCAGTGCCACAACGTGGAAGCCAAGATCCCCGGGCAGATCCGTTCGGTGCTCAACGTGGCCGAGATGACCGCACGCGCATTGCTTGTCGACACCGAGGCGCTCGCCGAGGCGCAGGAGAACGGCGACGTCCTTGGCGCCAACGGGATCTTCATGGACGCCTTCTACACCGATGTGCGTCCGGCCCTGGCGAAGTGGCGCGTCGACCGCGGGCTGCCGGGGGACCCGATGGCCGCGTACGCCGCATCGGGATACCAGGACACGATCAACGCAGAACGAGTCGGCGGCACGCAGTCGTCGTGGGGAGCATGAGCATGAACGCCGAACAAACGGTCGCAGAGCTGATCGCCCGGTCCAACCGGCTGGGCTCGGACCCGAAGAACACCAACTACGCCGGCGGCAACACATCGGCCAAGGGCACCGACACCGACCCGGTCACCGGGCAGCCTGTCGAACTGTTGTGGGTCAAGGGATCCGGCGGTGATCTCGGAACGCTCACCGAGAACGGGCTCGCGGTACTGCGACTGGACCGCATGCGCGCACTGGTGGACGTGTACCCCGGGGTCGAGCGCGAAGACGAGATGGTCGCGGCGTTCGACTACTGCCTGCACGGCCGCGGTGGCGCGGCGCCGTCGATCGACACCGCCATGCACGGCCTGGTCGACGCCGCTCACGTCGACCACCTGCACCCCGACTCGGGTATCGCGCTGGCCACCGCGGCCGACGGTGAGGCGCTGACCAAGCAGATCTTCGGCGATCGCGTGGTGTGGGTGCCGTGGCGGCGCCCAGGCTTCCAGTTGGGCCTCGACATCGCCGACATCAAGCGACGTAACCCCCAGGCCATCGGCACCATCCTCGGCGGGCACGGCATCACGGCGTGGGGCTCGACTTCCGCAGAGGCCGAGGCACATTCGTTGGAGATCATCGAGACCGCCGAACGCTACATCGCCGAGAACGGGCGGCCCGAGCCGTTCGGCGCCCCGCTTGCCGGGTACGGCGCGCTGCCCGACGACGCACGACGCGCCAAGGCCGCGCAGCTCGCACCGTTCATCCGCGGTCTGGTCTCCACCGACAGGCCGCAGGTCGGCCACTTCACCGACGACCCTCGTGTGCTCGAATTCCTCTCCGCCAGTGAGCATCCCCGCCTCGCGGCGCTGGGCACCAGCTGCCCCGACCACTTCCTGCGCACCAAGGTCAAGCCGCTCGTGCTGGATCTGCCCGCCGACGCCACGGTCGACGAGTGCAAGAACCGGTTGGCCGAACTGCACGAGGCCTACCGGGTGGATTACCAGGCCTACTACGACCGGCACGCCACGCCCGACAGCCCCGCGATCCGCGGAGCCGACCCGGCCATCGTGCTGATCCCCGGCGTCGGCATGTTCAGCTACGGCAAGGACAAGCAGACCGCCCGCGTGGCAGGCGAGTTCTACCTCAACGCCATCAACGTCATGCGCGGTGCCGAGGCCATCTCCACCTACGCGCCCATCGACGAGGCCGAGAAGTTCCGCATCGAGTACTGGGCACTCGAAGAGGCCAAACTGCAGCGCATGCCCAAACCCAAACCGCTGGCCACGCGGATCGCACTGGTCACCGGTGCGGCCTCGGGCATCGGCAAGGCCATCGCGACCCGCCTGGCCGCCGAAGGCGCCTGCGTGGTGATCGCCGACCTGGACGGCGCCAAGGCGGAATCCGCGGCAGCCGAGATCGGTAACACCGACGTGGCCGTCGGGATCGCCGCCGACGTCACCGACGAGGCCGCGGTACAGGCCGCGGTCGACGCGACCGTACTGGCCTTCGGCGGCATCGACATCGTGGTGAACAATGCCGGACTCTCGCTGTCGAAGTCGTTGCTGGACACCACCGCCGAGGACTGGGACCTGCAGCACAACGTGATGGCCCGTGGCTCGTTCCTGGTGTCGAAGGCCGCGGCACGCGCGCTCATCGAGCAGAAGCTGGGCGGCGACATCATCTACATCTCGTCGAAGAACTCGGTGTTCGCCGGGCCCAACAACATCGCCTACTCGGCGACCAAGGCCGATCAGGCGCATCAGGTTCGGCTGCTGGCGGCCGAACTCGGCGAGCACGGCGTCAAGGTCAACGGCATCAACCCCGATGGTGTGGTACGCGGCTCGGGTATCTTCGCCGGCGGTTGGGGCGCCAAACGTGCCGCGGTGTACGGGGTTCCGGAAGAGGAGCTGGGCAAGTACTACGCGCAGCGCACCCTCCTCAAGCGTGAGGTCCTGCCCGAGCACGTCGCCAACGCGGCGTTCGCGCTGTGCACGTCGGACTTCTCGCACACCACCGGTCTGCATGTGCCGGTGGATGCGGGGGTCGCCGCGGCGTTTTTGCGATGAGCGCTTGCGCGAAGAGCCGAGGGCAGCGATGAGCGCTTGCGCGAAGAGCCGAGAACAGCGATGAGCGCCATACAGGTCGCGGCCGTCGACCTCGGGGCCACCAGCGGCCGCGTGATGGTCGCCGACATCGACGGCGACCGACTCGACATGCGCACGGTGGCGCGGTTCCCGAACGATCCGGTGACCCTGTGGAACGGCACGGGCGACGAGTTGCGCTGGAACGTGCCCACGCTGTACGGCCACGTCATCGACGGGCTCACCCGGGCCGGACGCGACTGCGACAGCCTGGTCGGCGTCGGCGTGGACTCGTGGGCCGTCGACTACGGTCTGCTGCGCGAAGGACGGCTGCTGTCGCTGCCGATGCACTACCGCGACGCGCGCACCGCTCGTGGCGTCGAGTTGGTGCACGATGTCCTGGACGCACCGGAGCTCTACCGGCGCAACGGGATCCAGTTCCTGCCGTTCAACACCGTGTACCAGCTTGCCGCCGAGCGGGCGAGCGGCCTGCTCGACCTCGCCGACACCGTGTTGCTGGTGCCCGACCTGCTGACGTATTGGCTGACCGGTCAGCGCGTGGCCGAGCGCACCAACGCCTCGACCACGGGACTGCTGGCGTTGGACGGCACCTGGGACCGGGACCTGATGACCCGGTTGGACCTGCCGCACACGTTGTTCCCGCCCATCGTGGAGGCGGGCAGTCGCCGCGGCCCGTTGTTGCCGAGCGTCGCCCGACAGATCGGGCTGACCGGCAAGGCCGGCGCCGAGGTGGTGTCGGTGGCCTCCCATGACACCGCGTCGGCCGTCGCGGCCATCCCGATGGATCCCGATCACGCGGCCTACATATCGTGCGGCACATGGGGACTGGTGGGCGTCGAGCTGGGCCGTCAGGTGGCCACCGATGCCGCCCGCGAGGCGAACTTCACCAACGAGGTTGGCGCCGACCAGCGGATCCGATTCCTGCACAACGTGATGGGTCTGTGGCTGCTGAGCGAGACCCTCCGGCAGTACGAGCGCGACGGCCACGACGTCGATCTCGCCGACCTGCTGGCCGGTGCCGCGCAGGCACCCGCGCCGCCCGTGGTGTTCGACACCGACGATCCGCGGTTCTTGCCACCGGGGGATCTGCCGGCGCGCATCAGCGCCTGGTATGTCGAGCGGGGACACACCCCGCCCGCGGATCCCGTGCAGATGGTGCGTGCGATCCTGGAGAGCCTCGCCGCGGCATTCGCGTCGGCGGTCTGCACGGCCGCCGAGCTCTCCGGCGTCGACGTGCGGACGGTGCACATGGTCGGCGGTGGATCCCAGAACGAGTTGCTGTGCCAGCTGACGGCCGACCGGATCGGGATGCCGCTGCTGGCAGGGCCGGTGGAGGCCACAGCCCTGGGCAACGTACTGCTCACGGCCCGCGCGCGGCACGTCATCAGCGGCGACCTGGCGAGTTTGCGTGCACGCGTCGCGCAGTGGTTCCCCGCGCGGCGCTACCTTCCCCGAACCAGCCGTACCACTGCCATGGTGTGATGTACCCGTGGTGAGCATGCGAGAGGTAGCTGCCGCGGCCTCGGTGTCGGTGGGCACGGTGTCCAACGTGCTCAACGCGCCGGACAAAGTCGCACCGGCAACAGTGGCGCGGGTGCAGGCGGCCATCGACAAGCTGGGGTTCGTGCGCAACGACGCGGCGCGTCAGCTCAAGGCAGGCCGCTCGCGCAGCGTCGGACTCGTGGTGCTGGACATCGGCAACCCTTTCTTCACCGACATCGCCCGCGCCGCGGAGCGTCGTGCCGGCGAGCACAACCTCACAGTGCTGCTCGGGACGTCCGACGACGACGCCACCCGTGAGCGCGCGTACGTCGACGCGTTCGACGAACAACGCGTGTACGGGCTGCTGGTGTCGCCGGTGGGCGAGGATCTCAACCGCCTTGTCGCACTGCGTGAGCGGGGCACTCCCGTGGTGCTCGTCGACCGTGACGGCGGCGGCACCCCGTTCGACTCGGTCGCCGTGGACGACGGCGCGGGCGGCTGTCTGGCCGTGCAGCACCTGTGCGCCACCGGCCGCCGGAAGATCGCGTTCGTGGGCGGCCCGGGAACGCTGCGCCAGATCCGCGACCGCCTCCGCGGCGCGGCCGACGCCGTGGCGCAGACCCCAGGCGCGACGCTGGAGATCATCGACACCGACGCGCCGAGCGTGCTGGCCGGCCGGGCCGTCGGTGAACAGCTGCGCCGACGCGCCCGCCAGGACCGGCCGGACGCGGTCTTCTGTGCCAACGACCTGCTCGCCATCGGGGTGCTGCAGGCGCTGAGCCTTACGGGCGATCTCCGTGTGCCAGACGACATGGCGCTGGTCGGCTACGACGACATCGACTTTGCGCGTTCGGCGGTCGTGCCGCTCACGTCGGTGCGCCAGCCCACGGGCGAGATCGGGACCACGGCGGTGGACCTGCTGATCGGTGCGGCTGAGGACGCGACCGGCCGCAACCCCGAACATGTTGTCTTCCAACCGGAATTGGTTGTCCGCGATTCGACGAGTTGACCCTTCTCAGCCTCCGCGAGATCGACGAAAACGTCGTCGGTGTCGAGGCGCGGCGACATTTGCGTCGGTTTCGCGTGGGGTTCGGGCTAGAGGATCAACACGTCGAGCGTGCGCGGGCCGTGCACCCCTTCGACGCGTTCGAGTTCGATGTCGCTGGTCGCGCTCGGTCCCGAGATGAAGGTCAGTGGGCGCTCGGTGCCGAGCGCGGCGAAACCCTGCGGAACGGTGTCGACGATCTGATCGGTGCGCACGACGCAGATGTGGTGATCGGGCACCAGGGTCAGGGCGCGGCGGCCCTGCGTGGCGCCTGCGTCGAGTACGATGGTGCCGGTTGCGGCGATGCCGACGGCACACCCGGTCAGCACGGCATCCGCGGCGTCGAGTTGCTCGACAGTCAGCACAGGATCGTCGGAAAGGGTGCGCACACCGGTGATCCACTCGGCCGGCACATCAGGCGGCACCACCACGGTGGCGTCGGATCCGGTGAGCTCGCGCACCAAACCGGCGATGTCGGAGGCGGCCACGCGGTGCACCCGGGCGCGGTATTCGGCGACGGCCTCGGCGAACCGCTCGACGTCGGCCGGACCGCTCAACGGTTCGCGGTGGTATTCGCGCGGCACCGTGACGGGCTGCGGCGGTGCGGCGGCCAGCGCCGAGCGGATGCGGCCCAGCACCGCGGCCCGGCCGTCGGTCCCGGTCATCGCGAACCTCCCTCGTGCGTGCGGTTCCACCATTGCCGGAAGGTTTCCTTCGGTGGTTCGGGAAGGTCGCGGCTGCTGGTCCACTTGGAGGCGGGCCACGGCAGCGTCGAGATGCGGTGGTCCTTGCCCGCGATGACACGTCCAGCCGCAAGCGCCTTCTCCGCCAACGAGAATCGCTTCGCATCCGACATGGCCCAGCCGGCGGCCTTCATCGCGATGTCCTGCCCGCCCGGCAGGCCGCCCCGCTCGGAATCGACCTGCTGTGCGCGCAGGTGCACCAGGATCGACGGGATGTCGATACGGACCGGGCACGCCTCGAAGCACGCGCCGCACAACGACGACGCATAAGGCAGGCTCGCATTGGGATCGTCGTGCCCGGTGGTCCCCGTGAGCTGAGGGCTCAGAATCGCACCGATCGGGCCCGGGTACACCGACCCGTAGGCGTGGCCACCGGTGCGCTCGTAGACCGGGCACACGTTCAGGCATGCGCTGCACCGGATGCAGTGCAGCGCAGCGCGTCCGACCTCGTCGGCCAGGACGCGGGTGCGCCCGTTGTCGAGGAGCACCAGGTGGAATTCCTGCGGCCCGTCGCCCGGGTGTACGCCCGTCCACATCGACGTGTACGGGTTCATGCGCTCCGCGGTCGACGACCGGGGGAGCAGCTGCATGAACACTTCCAGATCGGCGAACGTGGGCACGATCTTCTCGATGCCCATCACGGTGATCAGCGTCTCGGGCAGCGTCAGGCACATCCGGCCGTTGCCCTCGGACTCGACCACCGCGAGCGTACCCGTCTCGGCCACACCGAAATTCGCGCCGCTGATCGCCACGCGGGCGGTGAGGAACTTGCGGCGCAGATGCGCGCGGGCAGCCATCGCGAGCACCCGCGGATCGTCGGACAACTCACCGGCGTCGGGCATCTCGCGAGAGAAGATCTCCCGGATCTCCGAGCGGTTGCGGTGGATCGCGGGCACCAGGATGTGGCTGGGCTTGTCGTGGCCGAGTTGCACGATCAACTCGGCCAGATCGGTTTCGAACGCCGCGATGCCCTGGGCCTCGAGGTGTTCGTTGAGGCCGATCTCCTGCGTGGCCATCGATTTGACCTTGACCACCTCGTCGGATCCGGTGGCGCGGATGAGATCGGTGACGATGCGGTTGGCCTCGTCGGCGTCGCGGGCCCAGTGCACCACCCCGCCGCGTGCGGTGACATTGCTCTCGAGTTGCTCGAGCAACTCCGGCAGGCGGGCCATCACGTCCTGTTTGAGCGCACTGCCCGCGGCGCGCAGGTCTTCCCAGTCGGCGCATTCGGCGATGGCGCGCAGCCGTTTACCGCGGATCGTCTGTGTGGCGTGTCCGATGTTGCGGCGCAGCTGCGAATTCGCGAGCGCACCGCGGGCCGCGTCCGGGAACGACTCGTCGCCACGCAGGTTCCCGAGTCCCGGGCTGCCGAGGAATGTCGTACTCATGCTTCTGCTCCCGCGAGAATTTCCGCCAGGTGCACGGTGCGGACCCCGGAGCGCAGCCGGCTCAGGCCACCGCCGATGTGCATCAGACACGACGAGTCGCCCGCGCTGCACACCTCGGCGCCGGTCTCCAGGATGTGTGTCATCTTGTCGGCGAGCATGGCCGTCGACGTGTCGGAGTTCTTGAGCGCGAACGTGCCGCCGAACCCGCAGCAGGATTCGGCGGCGGGAAGCTCGACGAGGGTCAGCCCGCGAACGTTGCGCAGCAGCCGCAGCGGTTTGTCGCCGACTCCGAGCATCCGCAGCGAGTGGCAGGTCGGGTGGTAGGTGACCCGGTGTGGGTAGTAGGCGCCGACGTCGTCGACGCCGAGCACGTCGACGAGGAACTCCGAGAGTTCGTAGGTGCGCTCGGCGATCTTCTCGGCGCGTACCGCCAGGTCCTCGTCACCGGCGCGGCGCGCGACCATGGCGTGCTGGTGGCGTACCGAACCGACGCACGATCCGGACGGTGCGACCACGGCGTCACAGCGTGCGCTCTCGAAACTCTCCACGTGGTTGCGCACCACCGCCACGGCCTCTTTGAAGTAGCCGGTGTTGATGTGCATCTGTCCGCAGCAGGTCTGCTGCGACGGGAAGACCACCTCGTGCCCCAGCCGCTCGAGCAGCTGGACGGTGGCGATGGCGGCAGGCGGAAAGAGCGCGTCCGCCAGACAGGTCGCGAACAGGGCGATTCGCATAACCCTCCTAGACTGTGGTCTGACCACACTACCGCGTTCGTCCACTGTGTGGTCAGACCACACGGAGAAAAAGGGCTACAGTCGTCGCCATGCGCGCACATGAGCTGGTGCTCGAGCGGATCGAACGTGATCTGGTCGCAGGCGCCATCACGGTCGGCGACCGGTTGCCGCCCGAGCGTGCGCTCGCCGAGAGCCTGTCGGTGAGCCGGGCGTCGGTACGCGAGGCCATCCGGGTGCTCGAGGCCATGGGCGTCATCCGCACGGCCGCGGGTTCCGGACCGGACGCGGGCGCGATCGTCACGGCCGACGCGGCCACGTCGATCGGATCGGCGCTGCGGCTGCACACCGCGACGCGCGCACTGCCCATCGAGGACCTGGTGAGCACGCGAATCCTTCTGGAGACCTCGGCTTTACGCGATGCGGCGGCGTTGTCACCGCGTCCGGACCTCGCCGCGATCAACGCACGGCTCGACGCGATGGACGATCCGGGTCTGGAACCCGAGGAATTCCACCGCCTCGACGCGGAGTTCCACGTCGCATTGACGGCGCTGGCCGGCAACGTCGTCGTCGAGGCCATGATGGCGGCACTGCGCGGCGCCATCCAGGGGTACATCCTGGCCGGGGTGCCCCGCCTTGCGGACTGGGGCGGAGTCGCGGCGAACCTGCGCTGCGAGCACAGGCGCATCGTCACCGCGCTGTCGCGCGGACAGGGCAACAAGGCCGCTGAGCTGGCCCGCGCCCACATCGAAGGTTATGTAGACCTGATCAAAAGCTGACAGCTGGGCTACGGTGGTTCAGTGCCCGTCAGCCCGTGTGTCAGGTGGGCGGCAATTGTCATGGCCGCAGTGGTCCCGGCGTGCACGAGCCCTGAGCGGCAGCCCGAGATGCAGGAGTCACCCGAGCGTGCCGTGCATCGGCACATCGCCGCGGCCAAGACCGGCGACGTCGCGACGCTGCGGTCGGGCGCGTGCGGCCGGCTCGCGAGCGTGATCCGGCCGCGGTCGGACGCCGAGATCCGTGACGAGTTCATCGCGCTGTACGAGGTGGGGCCGGACGTCCTGTCGGTCGACTCCGAGGAGGACGGTCCGCAGCGCATCGTCACCGGGTACTACTCCGAGGTCGCCGACCTGGACATCTCGTTCATCGTCGAGGACCACGGCGGGTGGAAGGTCTGCGAGATCCGCAGAGGTAACGGAGTCTTCGGTCCGCTGCCGGGTCCGTTCGAGGACTAGCGGCGCCACTGTGCGCCCGAATAGTTCTCCCACGGGCTGTAATCGGCGATGAGCTCCTCCTGGGGCGGGCGCTCACCCTCCGGGACGTGTTGCAGATTGATCCGGATCCGGTACCAGATCGAGCTCGGACCTCGCATACCGTCGACCAGGATGTCCACGGGCTCAAGCTTTTTCGATACCTCCGGGTAGCGTTCCCGCCAGATGTCGAGCGCGGCCATCGCCTCGTCCTTGGTCTTGGTGCGGGCGATCTCGATCAGCGGCATCGTCGAGGCGCGTCGCCCGTCGCGGGACGCGCCCTTGGGTGCCTTCTCGGCGGGACCGAGTTCCTCGGCGAGCGCGAGCAACCCGTCGAGACCGCCGACCGCGGTGTCCATGCCCTCCCACGGATCCCCGATCTCGGCGAACCGGTCGGGCACGGTCGCGATGGTGAACTCCTCGGGCCGGCACGTCGGCACCTCGTCCCAGCGCAGCGGGGTGGACACCCTTGCGTCCGGCGTCGCGCGCACCGAGTAGGCCGAGGCCACCGTGCGGTCCTTGGCGTTCTGGTTGAAGTCCACGAACACCCCCTCGCGTTCCTCCTTCCACCAATGTGCGGTGGCGAGGTCGGGAGCGCGCCGTTCGACCTCACGGGCGACCGTCTGCGCGGCCAGGCGGACCTTCGCGTACGGCCAGTCGCGGCTGATGCGGGCATAGATGTGGAAACCGCGCGAGCCCGAGGTCTTGGGCCACGCGGTCAGGCCGTGATCGGAGAGCACCTCGCGCGCGACCATCGCGACGTCGAGGATCTGCTGCCACTCGACGCCGGGCATGGGGTCCAGGTCGACGCGGAGTTCGTCGGGATGGTCGAGGTCGTCGGCGCGCACCGGGTGCGGGTTGAGGTCCACACATCCGAGGTTCACGGCCCACGCGAGACCTGCGGTGTTGCGGAGCACGGCCTCTTTGGCCGAGGTACCGGAGCGGTACTTGAGTTCGGCGACCTCGATGAAGTCGGGGCGTTTCTCAGGCGCGCGCTTCTGGAAGATCGCCTCGGTGGCGATGCCCTTGACGAAGCGTTTGAGGATCATCGGCCTGCCGAACACCCCGCGCAGCGCGCCGTCGGCCACCGCGCGGTAGTAGTTGACAAGGTCGAGTTTGGTGACGGCCGCACGCCCGTCGTACTCGGGGAAGATCACCTTGTCGGGGTTGGTGACCGAGACCGTCAGGCCGTCCAACTCCAGCGTCAGTGCACCGGCCATCATCACATCGTAGTGACTTCCCGCAACTGCGATGGTTGTCACATATTGTGTCGTCATGCTGAGTCTGTCTGATTTGCCTGCGCAAGTGACGGCGAAGGCCAAGGAGTACGCCGAGCGAGGTGTCGCCGAACTGCACTACGCCCGCAAGATGTTCGAAGCAGGCGCGTTGAGGCTCGAACCGCCGCAGCACATGCTGGCGCTCGTGGCCGACATCCGGACCTGGGGCGAGATCGGCATGATCCCGGCGCTCAACGCGCGCAGGCACCCGAATCGGGTCGCGGTCATCGACGACGAGGGCGAGTTCACGTTCGGTGAGCTCGACGCCGCGGCCCACGCGCTGGCGAACGAGTTGCTGGCACGCGGCGTCCGCGGCGGGGACGGAGTCGGCATCCTGGCCCGCAACCACCGCTGGTTTTTGGTGTCGCTGTACGGGGCCGCGCGTGTGGGCGCCCGCATCATCATGCTCAACACCGAGTTCTCCGGGCCACAGATCAAAGAGGTCGCCGCGCGCGAGGGCGCGAAGGTGATCATCTACGACGACGAGTACACCGCGGCGGTCGCGCAGGCCGAGACCGAGATGGGCAAGTTGCGGGCGCTGGGCACCAACCCCGACAAGGAGGAGCCGTCGGGCAGTACCGACGAGACCCTCGCCGAGGTGATCGCGCGCAGCGGCAAGCGGCCGGCGCCCAAGGCAAGCCGGCACGCCTCGATCATCATCCTGACCAGCGGCACCACCGGAACCCCCAAGGGCGCCAACCGGGCGGCCCCGCCGTCGCTCGCCCCGATCGGCGGCGTGCTCTCGCATGTGCCGTTCAAGGCCGGCGAGGTCACCGCGCTGCCCGCGCCGATGTTCCACGCGCTGGGCTTCCTGCACGCGACGATCGCGATGATGCTCGGCTCGACGCTGGTGCTGCGCCGCCGCTTCAGGCCCGCCACGGTGCTCGAGGACATCGAGAAGCACAAGGTCACCGCGGCGGTGGTGGTACCGGTGATGCTCTCGCGCATGCTGGACCACCTGGAGAAGATGCCGCAGAAACCCGACCTCTCGTCGCTGCGGATCATGTTCGTCTCGGGTTCACAGCTCGGCGCGGAACTCGCGACCCGCGCACTCAAGGAACTCGGGCCGGTGATCTACAACCTGTACGGGTCGACCGAGATCGCGTTCGCCACGATCGCGCGTCCGCAGGATCTGTCGCGCAACCCGGCCACCGTGGGCCCCGTGGTCAAGGGGATCACGGTCAAGATCCTCGACGACAACGGCAGGGAATTGCCGCAAGGTGAGGTCGGCCGCATCTTCGTGCGAAACACATTCCCCTTCAAAGGCTACACGGGCGGTGGCGGCAAGCAGATCATCGACGGCATGATGTCGTCCGGCGATGTCGGCTATTTCGACGAGCACGGTCTGCTCTACATCTCCGGCCGCGACGACGAGATGATCGTCTCGGGCGGCGAGAACGTGTTCCCCGCCGAGGTCGAGGATCTGATCAGCGGCCACCCCGAGGTCGTCGAAGCCACCGCGATCGGCGTCGACGACAAGGAGTGGGGCGCCCGGCTGCGCGCTTTCGTGGTGAAGGCCGAGGGCTCGTCGCTCACCGAGGACGACGTCAAGGCCTATGTACGTGACCATCTGGCGCGCTACAAGGTGCCACGTGAGGTGGTCTTCCTCGACGAGTTGCCGCGTAATCCCACCGGCAAGATCCTCAAGCGCGAACTGCGCAACATCGACGCCTGACAGGCCGTAGGCAGGGCACGCTCACCGAACAAGGGGAATAGTTTGGTGCGTGCGGTGGTAGTACTGCCTCGTGAACATCGACCTCACCGGTAAGACCGCACTCGTCACGGGCTCGACGCAGGGCATCGGACTCGCCATCGCCGAAACGCTCGCCCGCAGCGGCGCGCGCGTGGCGATCAACGGGCGTACCGCCTCGCGTGTCGACGAAACCGTCGCCCAACTGGGTGATCTGGACGTGGTGGGGGTGGCCGCCGACGTCGCGACGCAGGAGGGCACCGAGGCGCTGCTCGAGCAGTTGCCGTCGGTGGACGTCCTTGTCAACAACCTGGGCATCTTCGGCGCCGAGCCCGCCCGCGAGATCACCGACGAGCAGTGGCGCAAGTACTTCGACGTCAACGTGCTGGCCGCGGTCCGGCTCATCCGCAGCTATCTGCCGGGCATGATCGAAAAGGGTTGGGGCCGTGCGATTCAGATCGCCAGCGACTCTGCCATCGTGATCCCCGAGGAGATGATCCACTACGGCGTCTCCAAGACCGCGCTGCTCGCGGTGTCCCGTGGATTCGCGAAAGACGCTGCGGGAACGGGTGTCACGGTCAACTCGGTGATCGCCGGGCCGACCCACACCGCGGGTGTGGAGGACTTCGTCTATCAACTCGTCGACAAGTCGCTCCCGTGGGATGAGGCACAGCGTGAGTTCATGCGCAAGCACCGCCCGCAGTCGCTGCTGCAGCGCTTGATCGAACCCGAGGAGATCGCCAACATGGTCGCCTACCTCGCCTCGCCGCTGGCGTCGGCCACCACGGGTGGGGCGTTGCGCGTCGACGGTGGTTACGTCGACTCGATCCTGCCGTGAATCCCGGCGCGGTGCTCAGGACGTCAGCGCGGCGCCGGGGAAGGCCAGGCAGAACAACGACAGTGCCAGCAGGAACCACCCGGCCCCGTGCCAGATGGGCCAGGTGCCCTCGGCGCGCCACACCTGATAGGTGCGGATGAAGGCCCCGACGCCGCCGACGAACATGATGGTGGGGACCAGGATCGCCGGAAGAAGCGTCCGGTCCATCACATAGAAGATCAGGGCGACGCCGGCGACGGCGACGACGCTCAGGACGTAGGCGACCGCCGAGCGAAAGGTCGCCGGATCGCGCCAGCGTTTTTCAACGTCATTGGTCATCATGATCACTCAAAACGGTTGATTGCGGAGCCAGGTTCAGTGCCGGCTCTCAGTGCGGGTTGTTGACGTACCAGGACAGGCAACCCGGCCAGTGCCTGCACGCGATGATCGCGCCGGCGTCGGGCGCAGCACCACGGACCTTGGGAGTGCGCTGGGGCAGGTTGCAGTTCACGACGTATGGGTTACCCGGAACCACACCGTTCACACATGGCTGTGCCTGTGCGCTCGGGGCGGTCTGACTCAGAACAGCCGAGGGACCGGCAATCAGCGCGAAAGCCGCGGCCGTGGTGCCCGCGGCTCGAAAGAAACGTTGCTTAGTAATACTCATTATGTGAGTACCAACCGTTCCGGCTCGCGTTCTATTTCGCCACCTTCGACGGTAGACCCGATGTGACTCCGCGACCAGGGCGGATCGGAGTTTCCTCCCGCCCCGGTCGCAGCGCACCGCGTCCGGTGTCTACGGATCGCGCGGGAGCCCGAGCAGGCGCTCGGCGATGATGTTCAACTGCACCTCGGTGGTGCCGCCGTAAATCGTGGTGGCGCGGCTGGCCAGCAGATACTCGGCCCAGCGGCCCGGTTCCTCCTGGGGATCGCCGATCGCGGCGTCGGTGCCGAACGTCGACACCGCGAACTCGGCGTAGCCCTGCCCGGTCTTCATCGACAGCAACTTCGAGATCGCCGCGTTGGGCATGGCGTCGCCGCCTGCCAGCGTCAGCAGTGTGGAACGCAGGTTGAGCACCTTTGCGGCGTGCCCCTCGGCGATCAGCTGCCCGGCGTGGTTCTGCTCGATCTGGTCGAACTGGCCGTCGCGCAGGAACTGCACGAACTGGTCGAGGTTGGCCAGGAAGGGCGGTTCGCTGCTGCCGATCGAGACGCGTTCGTTGGTCAGGGTGTTGCGGCTGACCTCCCAGCCGCGGTTGACCTCGCCGAGCACCATGTCGTCGGGCACGAACACGTCGTCGATGTACACCGTGTTGAACATCGCGTTGCCGGTCAGTTCGCGCAGCGGCTTGACCTCGACGCCCGGCGACTTCATGTCGAGCAGGAAGTACGTGATGCCCTGGTGCTTGGGGGCGTCGGGATCGGTGCGCGCGAGCAGTGCGCCCCACGCCGAGAACTGGGCGCCGGTGGTCCAGATTTTCTGCCCGGTGATGCGCCAGCCCCCGTCGACCTTGACCGCGCGCGTGGTCAGGCTCGCGAGGTCGGACCCGGCTCCCGGCTCGGAGAACAACTGGCACCAGATCATCTCGCCGCGGAAGGTGGGCGGCAGGAATCGCTGCTTCTGCTCGTCGGTGCCGAACGCCACGATCGACGGGATGATCCACGACGCGATGCCCATCTGCGGGCGCTTGACGCGACCGGTGGTGAACTCCTGGGCGATGATGATCTGCTCGACCGGCGTGGCGTCGCGGCCCCACGGCTTGGGCAGGTGCGGCTGCACCCACCCGCCCTCGGCGATCGCCGCGGTGCGTTCCTCACTCGGAATGGCTTTCAGCGCAGCGACTTCCGCGCGGATTTCGTCGCGCAGCTTCTCGGTCTCGGGATCGAGGTCGATGTCGACGGGACGCATGCCCGTAGCGGTCGCGGTGTCGACGACCTGCTGCGGATGGTCCGCGGCACGGCCGAAGCACGCCGCGAGAAGCAGTGCCCGCCGGTAGTAGACGTTGGTGTCGTGCTCCCAGGTGAAGCCGATACCGCCGTGCACCTGGATGCAGTCCTGCGTGCACTGCTGGGCGGCGGCAGGGGCCAACGTCGCCGCGACCGCGGCGGCGAACCCGAAATGCGTTCCCTCGGTACCTTTTTCCCGCACCTCATCAAGGGCCCTGGCCGCGTCCCACACCGCAGCGGTCGCCCGCTCGGTGACCGCGACCATGTTGGCGCACTTGTGCTTGACGGCCTGGAACTGACCGATGGGCCTGCCGAACTGCTCGCGGATCTTGGCGTAGCCGGCCGCGGTGTCGGTGGCCCAGCGCGCGACGCCGATGCTCTCGGCCGACAGCAGCGTCGACATCAACGCCCGCGCCAGCGGCCGGCTCAGGTTCGACAGCACGCGCTCGTCGGCGACCTCGACGGCGTTGGCACGCACGTGGGCCAGCGGGCGCAGCGGGTCGACGCTGCGGACCGGTTCGATCTCCAGCTGGTCGGCGTCGAGGACCACCCATTCCTCGCCGGAGTCGATGGCCACCGGGAGCACCAGGATCGACGCCTGCGCGGCGGCCGGAACCGCGCGGACCTCACCGCGGATCACCAGTCCGTCGCCCTGGCGGGTCGCGGTGAGCGTCGAGTCGAGGGCGTAGGCCGCGATGGCGTCGCCCGACGCCAGCTCGCTGAGCACCTTGGCGTCGGGATCGTGCGCGGAAATCAGCGCACTCGCGATCGCCGACGGGACGAACGGGCCGGGCACCGCGCCGTAGCCGAACTCGGCGAGCACGATCGCGAGCTCAAGGATGCCGAAGCCCTGGCCACCGACGGACTCGGACAGGTGGACACCCTGCAGACCCTGGTCCGCGGCGGCCTTCCAGTAGGACGGCGGATTGGCTCGGGGGGTCTCCAGGGGAGTTTCCAGCGCTTCGTGCAGCACGTCGGATGGGGCAACCCGTGCGACGAACGACTTGACCGAATCGGCCAGGTCGATGTGCTCGGACAGGATTGCGATGGGCATGAATTACCTCCACAGGGGCATCGTCGTCCCGAATAACCGGTCGGTTGGATCGAGGGTACCGTGACGTGACCGGGGCCACGTACAGGCTCGATCTGTGGCCCGATCGGGGTCTACCTGGCCTCGTTGACCAGGTGGGCCAGCGGCTCGCCGTCGCGGATGCGGCGGCAGTTCTCGACACCGATCGACAGGTAACGGCGCATGGTGTCCGCGGTGTACCACGTCACGTGCGGCGTGAGGACGACGTTGTCGAGGCCAAGCAGCGGATGGTCGGCGGGCAGCGGTTCGGTGTCGAACACGTCGAGACCGGCGGCCGCGAGCCGGCCGCCGCGCAGCGCCTCGATCAGCGCGGCCTCGTCGACGATCGGCCCGCGGGCCGTGTTGACCAGGACCGCGCCGGGTTTCATCGCCGCGATGGCCTCGGGGCCCAGCAAGCCGCGGGAGGTGTCGGTGAGGGGAAGGTGCAGCGAGACGATGTCACTCGCGGCCAGCAGATCCGGCAGGTTGCGCCAGCGCGGGTGACCGGTGTCGCGCGTGCTGGTGTGCAGCACCTGCTCGGCACCCATGGCCAGCACGATCCGCTCGACGCGCTTGGCGACGTTGCCGTACCCGACGAGGCCCACCGTGCAGCCGCCGATGTCGCGCACGGTGTCGCCCAGGGTGGGATCGGTGGGCCACCCGCGACCGGCGCGCGTGGCGCGGTCCAGCTGGGGGAGACGCCGAAGCGCCGCCAGCATCAGCAATACCGTGCCCTCGGCGACCGAAGGGGCGTTCGCACCGGGCATGTTGGCCACCAGGATGCCCAACTGGGTCGCGGTCTCGACGTCGATGGTGTTGACCCCGGCGCCCAGCTTGTGCACGAGGCGCAGCCGCGGCGCGCGGTTCAGGTCGTCGCCGGTGATGGGACGCAACACATGCCAGAGCACGTCGGCGTCACCGAGTTCGCGGTAGAAGGTCTCGTCGTCCTCCTCGCCGCAGAACCGCACATCGAGCCAGTCGAGGTGCGGCGCAAGGAAGTCCAGCACGGTGTTGCTCGGTGCGAAGTGCGCGAGCACCCGCACCGTGCCCGGGTTCACCGCCACCGCTTCGCGATCCATCGCGCGATGGTGTCGGCCTGTTCGCTGCGCGCACCCGGCGTGGTGAAGTAATGATCGGTGTCGATCGAGCACAGTGTCTTGTCGGAACCCGCCAGCGCGTCGAAGATGCGTTGTGCGTCAGACGGGTACACGCCGGTGTCCTGATCGGCGTTGATGACCAGCGCCGGGCAGGTGATGCGCGCCAGGTGCGGTTCGGCCCTGGTCTGGGCGTGCCGCAGGCTCCACATGCCCAGCCAGTTGCGCAGCGTGGTGGCCGCGGCGATGCCGCGGGCCGAGCGGTTCGCCTTGACCGGGACCCCGGCGTAACACAGATTCGGCTGACGCCTGGTGGGTTCGATCGTCGGGTCCACCATCCGGGGATCGGCCCACGTGCGCATCACCGTGAACGGGCGGTCCGAGAAACCGGCCGCCTGCACGCGTTTGAGCTCGAGCTCGGCCCAGTCGGTGATGGCCTCGTTGCGTGCGATCTGTGCCTCCCGATAGCGCGCCACGAAATCCGGTGAGAACGGTGGACCGTTGCGCTCGTCGAACAGGTCGAGGTCGGGATCGGTTGCGACAGGGTCGTTCTCGTCGACAACCGCGCCGTCCATCCACGCGGTCAGCACATCGGGCCTGCCGGGGTGCGCGGCGCTCGCGACGTAGGCGTCGGCGCGCGGCAGGTCGGCGAGGCCCGCGGCGGGGCGCATCCCTTCCAGTGGGGTGATGTGCCGGTCGACGGCCTGCGCCTGGTACGCCGCCATCAACGATCCGCCACCGGAATTTCCGAGCAGCACAACGGTTTCGATGTTCTGGACCTCGCGCAACCAACGCACGCCGACGCCGATGTCCACCAACGCGTGGTCCAGCACGAAGCTGCTCTCGAACCCGCGGAAACGGGTGTTCCAGCCCAGGAAGCCGATTCCCCGGGTGGCCATGTAGTCGGCGAGGTAGTGCTCGGAGAAATCGATCTGGTAGTGCGTGGCGATCATCGCCACCTTCGGTTTGCGGCCCACGCCGCGGTAGTAGATGCCCTGGCACGGGTGGCCGCCCGCGCCGGCGCGTCGGGCGGTGGGGGATTCCAGTCCGACGAACTCGCGGATCACGCCTGCCGCCGGTGAGGCCCCGGAGGTTCTGGTCATGGCTGCGGTACCCCCCTGTGATAGATCGTCCGGTAGAAGACGTTCGCGAGCGTCGTGATGCAGGCCGTGTCGTCGACGTCGTCGGCGTTGCCGCCGGAGAGCTTGGTGTAGCAGAACTGGTTGAGCATCGACACCAACGCCACCGCGGTGAGGTGGGGATCGTCGTCAGGGCAGAAGCCTTGCCGCTGAGCGTGTTTGATCATGTCGGTGATCAATGATATGGGCAGTTCGCAGATTTCGGCCCAGTACTGCGCAAAATCGTCGCTGACCATCGCCAGCTGCGACACGCTGATGATCTCGGCCAGCCGGTGCCGGTAGGTCGCCCAGTGCGCCGAAACGGCCTGATAGGAGCGCTCCCAGTTGGTCAGGCCGGGTTCGCGCGCCGCCTGGGCGCGATCGCGAGCCTCGTCCCGGAAGCGCAGCGCCCACTCGTGGACCATGGCTTCTTTGGAGTCGTAGTAGTTGTAGAACGACGCGGTGGAACGGTTGGCCTCGGCGGCGATGTCGGCGATCGTCGTGGCCAATATGCCTTTTCGGGAGATCACCGCACGGGCGGCCGCGTCGATGGCCGCCTGCGTCTGCCGGCCACGTGCGGTCGGCAGCTGATCGCGGGGGCTGACGGTCACGGCGCTCCTGAACGTGTCATCGAACGGATCATTGAACCAACCTGAATCTGATGTTAGATTCAGTTTCAGGTCCGCGCCAGGGATTCGGGGCGTTCTCGCGGAAGGTGTTTGCACATGATCAGACCCGACAACCCCAACTCGGAGTTCGAATTCGGCGGCATCAACCACGTCGCGCTGGTGTGCTCCGACATGGAACGCACGGTCGACTTCTACAGCAACGTGCTCGGCATGCCGCTGATCAAATCACTCGACCTGCCCGGCGGTATCGGCCAGCACTTCTTCTTCGACGCGGGCAACGGCGACTGCATCGCGTTCTTCTGGTTCCGCGACGCACCCGACGGCGTGCCCGGCCTCACCGCGCCCGCCGCGATCCCCGGAATCGGTGAGATCGTCAGCGCCACGGGTTCGCTCAACCACATCGCGCTGCACGTGCCCGCCGAGAAGTTCGACGAGTACCGGGAGAAGCTGAAGGCCAAAGGGGTGCGGGTCGGCCCGATCCTCAACCACGACAACAGCGAGATGCAGGTGTCGCCGACCGTACATCCCGGCGTGTACGTGCGGTCGTTCTACTTCTTCGACCCCGACGGCATCACGCTCGAATTCGCCTGCTGGACCAAAGAGTTCACCGACGCCGACACACACGCCGTGCCGAAGACCGCGGCCGACCGGCGCCCGAAGACCGCTCAGCCCGGTTTGGTCGCCTCGACGAAGTAGCCGCGGGGCACACCCGGCACATCCAGCGGCACCGCCGGGGTGAACCACCGCCCGTAGGCGTTGCCCGGTTCGGCGATGTCGGTCACGTTGGCCGACCACCCCAACCGCGTGCTGAGCTCACCGGGCGCATCCGTGCCGAAGCGCCACGGCGCCCCGCTGCGGGCCATCGATTCGCGCACCGCGGCGAGCATCGCGGCATCCAGCAGCGTCTTGCCGACGACGTCGTACAACAGCACCGAACCTGGCGCCGACATCGCATCGACGCGATCGAACAACGTGTGGACCGCGGTCTCGTCCAGATACTGCAGAAGTCCTTCGGCAAGCCACACCGCGGGCCTGGCGGGGTCGAATGTGGTGGAACGCAAGGCCGTGGTCCAGTCCCGCGTGAGGTCGACGCCCAGTGCCGTCCAGCGGCAGCGCGGAGAGGCGTCGGCGAGCAGGCCGGACTTGGCCGCGATCACCTCGGGTTGGTCGAGTTCGTAGACCACGGTGCCGGCCGGCCACGCGAGGCGGAAGGCGCGCGCGTCCATCCCCGCGGCGAGCAGCACCACCTGGTCGACGTGGGTGGTCGCACGCAAAAGAGCCTCGTCCCAGAACTTGGTGCGCACCACGATCTGCAGCGTCGACTTGTCGCCCGTGGTGGCGAGGGCCTCTTCCAGCATCCGCCTGCCGGTCTCGCCTGCGAGTTTCTCGGCGAACGGATCCTCGAACAGCCGGTCTTCGCGGCGCGATTCCGCGGCACGGATCGCGGCCACCAGAAGACCGGTGTCGGCCACGGCGCGTCCGGCGTCCGGATTCGGTGTGTCCCCCATGGGAGACATCATGCCCGCTGCGGCGCCGGGTGCCTCTGGCCGCTGCGGGACGCGCGGATCAGCAGTTTCATCGCGTCCTCGGACGCGGACCCGGCCGCGGTGGTGATGATGCACAGCGACTGCTCAGGCGACCTTGCGACCACGAGGTTCTGCTGCGTGATGGTCACCGGACCCACGATCGGGTGACGCAGATCGTAGGTGTCGGCCTCGCACCGCTTGACCCGGTGGTCCGCCCACAGCGTCACGAATTCCTCGCTTTTGACCGTCAGTTCGCCGATCAGCGCGGCCAGCAGCGCATCCTCGGGGTGGCGGCCCGCGACGTAACGCAGGTTGCCGACGACGGCGCGCGCCTTACGCGGCCAGTCGGCATACAACTCGCGGGTGTGCGGATCGAGGAACATCATGCGCGCGAGATTGGGACGCTCGCCGGGGCGTTCGACGGCCTCGCGGTCGACGTGACCTGCCAGCAGCGCATGCCCCGTCTCGTTCCAGGCCAGGATGTCGGTGCGGCGGCCAACCACCATCGCGGGCAGATCGCCGAGGGAGCGCAGCAGATCACGTGTCAGCGCGCTGACCCGCTCGACCGGCGGCTTGCGGACCGGTTGCGCGCGCTGGGTCGCGAGATCCCGAAGATGTTTGCGCTCATGCACATTCAGCTGCAGGGCGTCGGCCAGCGCGTCGAGCACCGCGTCGGAGGCGTTGACCGCCTGGCCCTGCTCAAGCCGCGTGTAGTAGGAGACGCTCACACCGGCGAGCTGGGCGAGTTCCTCTCTACGCAGACCCGCCACCCGGCGTCGCCCGCCGAAGTCGCGCAGCCCGACATCCTCGGGATTGAGCTGCGCGCGACGCGCGCGCAGGAACTCGCCGAGCCGTTCTGAGGTCATACCCCACTATGCGTCACCACGCGCGGCGTTGCCTGACACTGCCAGTGGTAGGCAAACCCGGGGCTGGTTCGCCGATCGGCGCGGTATGCACGCTGATTTCCATGAACGAGATCGTGCTGGGTGACGTCACGGTCACCCGCGTCATGGAGTACTACGGTTCCGTGCGGCTGTCGCCGCAGACCTTCTTCCCCGAGAGCGAACCTGCGGCGTGGCAGCGCAACGAGCACTGGCTGGTTCCCGACTTCGTCGACCCCGACGCCGATGTGTGCGTCTCGGCGATCCAGAGTTGGGTGCTGCGCAGCGGGGGCGCGACGATCGTGGTGGACACCGGCGTCGGCAACAACAAGGAACGGCCCGACACCCCGGTCTGGCACCGGCTGCAGACCGACTACCTCGACAACCTCGCCGCGGCCGGTGTGCAACCCGCGGACGTCGACTACGTCATCAACACGCACGTGCACGTCGACCACGTCGGCTGGAACACCTATCTGGACAACGGGCACTGGGCGCCGACGTTCCCCAACGCCACCTACCTCATCCCGCGCGCGGACTTCGAGTTCTGGAACCCCGAGAACAGGCCGTCGTCGAGCGTCGACCATCGCAACCTCTTCATGGACAGCGTCGCACCGATCCACGCCGCGGGGCAGGCGCTGCTGTGGGAGGACAGCTTCGACATCAACGCCGACCTGCGGCTGCAGGCCGCACCCGGACACACACCCGGATCCTCGATCGTGACCTTGGAATCGGGAAGCGACCGTGCGGTGTTCGTCGGCGACATGCTGCACACGCCACTGCAGTTCGTCGAGCCTGACGTCAACAGCTGCTTCTGCGAGGATCCCGCACAGGCCAGGGCGACGCGTCGCCGTGTGCTCGGCTGGGCGGCCGACACCAGAACCCTCGTGGTACCCGCACATCTCGGCGGCCACGGCGCGGCCGAACTCGCGCGCGACGGTGACACGTTCGCGATCAAGGAGTGGGCACCGTTCGAGCGGGTGACCACCCATGTCTGAGGTCGCCGCTGAACTGGTCGCCACTGGTGCCGGTACGGTGCGCGGTCTCCTGGCCGCGGACCACCGTGTCTTCTACGGCATTCCGTACGCCGCGCCGCCGCAGGGACGCGCACGGTTCACCGCTCCCGAACCCTACGAGCCGTGGCCTGGTGTCCGCGACGCCACCACGCCGGGACCCACGGCGCCGCAGGCGCAGCGCGACGGTTTCGGCCGCCTGGACATGTCACCGTTCTTCGGCCCGGGATGGGTGCGCGACCCCGACTATCTGACCGTCAACGTGTGGACGCCGCGCACCGAGCGCGCACCCGGTCATCCGGTGATGGTGTTCGTGCACGGTGGCGGATTCGTCTCGGGTTCCACCCGTTCACCGCTGTACGACGGCTCGGCGTTCGCACGTGACGGCGTGGTGCTGGTGACCGTCACCTACCGCCTCGGCATCACCGGCTTCCTCGACATCGCCGGTGCGCCACGCAATCGGGGCCTGCTCGACGTGCTGGGCGCGCTGCGCTGGGTGCGCGACAACATCGCCGCGTTCGGTGGCGACCCGGGCAACGTGACGTTGTTCGGCCAGTCGGCGGGCGCGACGCTCACCGCGGGTGTGCTGGCGGAACCGCAAGCGCAGCAGCTCATCCGGCGGGTGATCATCCAGAGCGGCAATCCCTACGGCGCGTTCACGGGTGAGCAGGCCGCCCGGGTGACCCATGCGGCGGCCGATGCGCTCGGGGTGGATCCCGTGCTCGAGGATTTCGAGGGCATCTCCGACGAGCGACTGATCGGCGCGGCAGGCGGTCTGGGTGGTCTCGATCTGCGAACCGCGGACGGTTTCGATCCGCTGGTCGGACTCAGCCCGTTCAGCCTGGTCTGCGACGAGCAACCGGCGGTCGGTGCGCATCCGGATGTGGGTGTGCTGATCGGGACCACGCTCGAGGAGGGCAATCTGTACCTGGTGCCGCAGGGGCAGTTCGGCACCTCGACGCGCGAGGATGTCCATGCGCTGGCTGCCCGTGTGCACGCCGATCCGGTGGCGCTCGTGCAGGAGTACCGCGAACGTCATCCGGATGCCGACTGGGACCGGTTGCGCTCGGCGATCCTGGGGGATGCGTTGTTCCGCGCGGGAAGTGAGCGTTTCGCCCTGTCCCGCAACGCGTATCGCTACGAATTCGGCTGGCGGTCCACGGCAGTGGACGGCCTGCTCGGCGCGGCGCACGCGGTGGAGTTGCCGTTCGTGTTCGACCGGTTGGACGCCGAGGTGTTGCGTGGCCCGGATGCGCTGCTCGGACCCGGTGACGTGCCTCAGGCGCTGGCCGACGAGATGCACGGGGCGTGGGTACGTTTCGCGACGACCGGTGATCCGGGCTGGGCGCCGGGAGAAGTGCGTCGGTTCACCGAGATTGGGCCTGCAGGTTGGCCAGCGCGTCGAGCAGTGAGCGCAGCTGCTGCACGAGTTGGTCGGGGGTGAAGGAGACCTCGCCGCCCAACCATGCGCTGATGGTCTGGGTGACACCACCCACCGCGAAATGCGCTGTCGCCCTGAGCTGGTCGTTCTCAGGTAGCCGCAGCGCGTCGACGGTGTGCTGGCCGAGCAGCCCCGCGAAGAACCCGATGCCCTCGACGCGCTTGCGGACCACAACCTCGTTGGAGAGCTTCGCGCTGAACAACAGCCTGCCGATGCGCGGGTCGTCGGCGATGGTGCGCACGATGTTGGTCATCGCCGCGGTGGTCTGCTCGGCCAGCGGCACCGACGCGACCGCGGCCTGCGTCGACGCCGCGATCTCGGCGATCACCCAGTCGTACACCTCGGAGACGAAGGCGTCCTTGTCACCGAAGCTCTCGTAGAAGTACCGCGCCGCGAGCCCCGCGCGCTGGCACACGGCCCGCACGGTCACCTCGGCGTTCTCGTCGCCCAACAGATCGAGCCCCGCCGCCAGCAGCTGGCCGCGGCGCTGGGCGAGGCGGTCCGCCGCCTCGATGCCACGGTACGGGCGAACCGGCGTCATCAGATCATCTTGACACCCGTCTGCGGCTTGGGCCACTATCAGGAAACACTCGTTCTCAGTTTCCGGTAAGGGGTGGCCATGACGGTCAGCGAACCGATCCCATGTGTCGAACGCGGCATGAGCGAATCGGCAGGTCCCGCGCCGGTGCGGCGTCGTCGGCGCGGAGCGACCTTCGATGACGGGCTCATGGGCGTCGCGCTCCTGGCCGGGCCGGCGAACGTCATCATGCAGCTGGCGAACCCCGGCGTCGGGTACGGCGTGGTGGAGAGCCGGGTCGACAGCGGCCGCACCGACCTGCACCCGGTCAAGCGGGCCCGCACCACGTTCACCTATCTGGCGGTGGCCACGCGGGGCACCGAAGCGCAGAAGGCCGCGTTCCGCCGTGCGGTGAACAAGGCACACGCGCAGGTGTACTCGACCGAGGACAGCCCGGTGCAGTACAACGCGTTCGACAAGAACCTGCAGCTGTGGGTCGCGGCCTGCCTCTACAAGGGCGGCGTCGACGTGCTGCGAATGTTCGTCGGCGAGATGGACGACGAGACCGCAGACCGTCATTACCGTGACAGCGTCACGATGGGCACCACGCTGCAGGTGCCCGCAGAGATGTGGCCTGCAGACCGTGTGGCGTTCGACAGGTACTGGAACGAGCAGATCGAGAAGGTGCACATCGACGACACCGTGCGCGCCTATCTGTACCCGATCGCGGCGGGCCGTCCCAAGGCGACCAAGCTGCCGCGGTTCATCCAGAAGCGCCTCGACGGCATCGCGCTGCTCATCACCACCGGGTTCCTGCCACAGCGCTTCCGCGACGAGATGCGCCTGCCGTGGGACGAGAAGCGCCAGCAGCGCTTCGACCGGCTGATCGCGGTGCTGCGGTTCGTCAACGACCTGCTGCCGGCGCCGGTGCGCGCGTTCCCGTTCAACGTGCTGCTCAAGGATCTGGACTGGAGGATCCGCACCGGCCGCTCCCTGGTCTGACCGTCAGTTTGGCGGGGTACCCTCGCGCGGGTGCGTACGGACAACGATCAATGGGATATCACGATCAGTGTCGGCCAGACGGCGCTGTTCGTCGCGGCATCACGGGCTTTGGAGGCGCGCAAGCCGCATCCGCTCGCCGTCGACCACTACGCCGAGGTGTTCTGCCGGGCCGCGGGTGGCGACTGGGTGGCCGCTGTCGAGGGGACCGACCCGGAGCATCCGCTGCAGACCGAGTTCGGTGTGGACTTCGTGAACTTCCAGGGCGCGCGGACCAAGTACTTCGACGACTACTTCCGCCGGGTCGCCGATGCCGGCGTGCGTCAGATCGTGCTGTTGGCCGCGGGCCTGGATTCGCGCGCCTACCGGCTGCCTTGGGCCGACGGCACCGTGGTCTACGAACTCGACGTGCCCAAGGTGCTCGAGTTCAAGCGCGAGGTGCTGCGACGCCACGGCGCGACCCCGACCGCCGAGCGCCGGGAGGTGCCGGTCGACCTTCGTGATGACTGGTCCGCCGCACTTCGAGCAAATGGGTTCGACGCGTCGCAGCCGTCGGCCTGGATCGCCGAGGGCCTGCTGATCTATCTGCCCGCAGACGCCCAGGAGCAGTTGTTCGCCGGCGTCGACGCGCTGTCGGCGCCGGGCAGTTTCGTGGCGATCGAAGAATCGGCGCCCATGCCCACGGACGTGTTCGAGGTCAAGCGGGCCGAGGCGCTGGCGTCCGGCGACCCGAACTCCTTCTTTGCTCTGGTGTTCAACGAGCAGTGTGCTCCGGGCGAGCAGTGGTTCTCCGAGCGTGGCTGGACCGCGTCGACCACGTCGCTGAATGAGTGTTTACATGAGGTCGGCCGCCCGGCGCCGGCCCCCGATTCCGAGGCCGCGCAGATGACAGGCAGTATCAGTCTGATGTGGGCCCGCAAGGGGTGAGCCGCTTCACGGCCCAGAGCCCCCACGTGCGTCTCGACAGTTAACTTATGTAATGCTAACTTCTCGAAAGTTAGCTTAGGCATACATAAGGGAGAGAGGCGGGGGCGTGTCGCTCCCGCGCACGCATATGGGAAGTGACACGCTTGCGGCTCCGCCTCACGGAGCGCCCCGGGTCGACCGCGATGTGGTCAGCCGTTTCGCCACCTGCTGCCGTGCGCTGGGCCTGACGGTCAACGACCGGCAGCGACCCGCCGATCTGACGGCGGCCCGTGCGGGCTTCGCCGGTCTGGTCCGCCTGGCGCACGACCAGTGCGACGCGTGGATCGGGCTGGCCGCGGCCGGCGAGATCACCCCGGCCGTCGTCGACGCGGTGTGGCGGACAGTGGCCAGCGCCGGATTGTTGCAGCGTGAGATCGGACTCGCCGCCGGTGAACTCGGCTTCCTCTATGACACCGGGCTGTATCTGCAGTTCCGCGCCACCGAGCACGACGACTTCCAATTGGCTTACGCCGCACGGCTTTGCGCCGCAGGCAAGCTGGCTGACGCGGACCACCTGGTGGGCGAGGTGCTGTCACGCCGGCCGGGCTGGCTGAACGCCAAATGGTTGCGGGTGGCCATCAACTACCGCGCGCAGCGCTGGTCGGACGTGGTGCGGCTGCTGACCCCGGTGGTGACGGACGAGTCGCTGGACGAGATCACCTCGCATGCCGCGCGGATCACCCTGGGCATCTCCCTGGCCCGGCTCGGAATGTTCGCACCCGCGCTGTCGTATCTGGAGGAGCCGTCCGGTCCGGTCGCGGTGGCGGCCGTCGACGGTGCGTTGGCCAAGGGCCTCACCCTGCGCGGGCAGGGCGAGGACGACGACGCCAACGACGTGTTGCAGGAACTCTTCGCCGCACATCCGGAGAACGAGCAGGTCGAAGCGGCACTACTGGATCCCACCTTCGGCCTGCTGACCACCACATCGGCGCGGATCGAGGCCCGGACGAATCCGTGGGACCCCGACTCTGAGCCCACCGAAGAGGAATTCGTCGACCCGGGCGCCAAGGAACGCAAAGCGCATCTGCTCGTCGAGGCCGAAGCCGAACTGGCGGAGTTCATCGGCCTGGAAGAGGTGAAGTACCAGGTGGCCCGGCTGAAAAGCTCGGTGGCGATGTCGATCCGGCGCCAGGAGCGCGGACTGACCGTCGCGCAGCGCACCAACCACCTGGTGTTCGCCGGCCCGCCCGGAACCGGTAAGACGACGATCGCGCGCGTCGTCGCCAAGATCTACTGCGGTCTGGGGCTGCTCAAGAAGGAGACCGTCCGCGAGGTGCACCGCGCCGACCTCATCGGCCAGCACATCGGCGAGACCGAAGCCAAGACCAACGCGATCATCGACAGTGCGCTCGACGGCGTGCTGTTCCTCGACGAGGCATACGCCCTGGTGTCCACGGGCGCCAAGAACGACTTCGGTCTCGTCGCCATCGACACCCTGCTGGCACGCATGGAGAACGACCGCGACCGGCTCGTCGTGATCGTCGCCGGGTACCGCAAGGACCTCGACGCATTCCTCGACACCAACGAAGGTCTGCGTTCGCGCTTCACGCGCAGCATCGACTTCCCGTCCTACACCGCACCCGAACTCGTCGAGATCGCGGTGCGCATGGCCGAGAAACGCGACAGCGTGTTCGAGAAGGCCGCCCACGACGACATGGAGCGTCTGTTCACGCATCTCGCGCAGGCCACCACACCCGACGCCAACGGTGTCGAGCGCCGCAGTCTCGACATCGCGGGTAACGCGCGCTTCGTCCGCAACCTGGTCGAGCGCTCCGAGGAGGAGCGCGAATACCGGCTCGACCACTCCGACCAAGAAGATTTCACCGACGAGGAGATGATGACGATCACCGCCGGTGACGTTCAGCGATCGGCCGCCCCGCTGCTGCGTGGCCTCGGACTGTCGGTGCCGGCATGACCGGCCCCGTCAACCCCGACGACCGGCGCTCGTTCAGCTCGCGCACTCCGGTCAACGAGAACCCCGACGGCGTGCAGTACCGCCGCGGTTTCGTCACGCGACACCAGGTGAGCGGCTGGCGATTCGTCATGCGCCGCATCGCTTCCGGCGTCGCGCTGCACGACACCCGCATGCTCGTCGACCCGTTGCGCACGCAGAGCCGCGCCGTGCTCACCGGTGCGCTGATCCTCGTCACGGGTCTGGTCGGCTGCTTCATCTTCTCGCTGTTCCGTCCGGGCGGCGTGCCGGGCAACAACGCGATCCTCGCCGACCGGTCGACCTCGGCGCTGTACGTGCGGGTCGGTGAACAACTGCACCCGGTGCTCAACCTGACCTCAGCACGCCTGATCTCCGGATCACCGGACAACCCGACGATGGTCAAGACCTCCGAGATCGACAAGTTCCCGCGCGGAAACCTGCTCGGCATCCCCGGCGCCCCGGAACGCATGGTGCAGAACGCCGCCACCGACGCGGAGTGGACCGTGTGCGACGCCGTCGGCGGCGCCAACCCCGGCGTGACAGTGATCGCCGGCCCGCTCGGCGCCGACGGGGAGCGTGCCGCCCCGCTGCCACCCGACCACGCGGTGCTCGTGCACAGCGACGCCGAACCCAACCCCGGTGACTGGCTGTTGTGGGACGGCAAGCGCAGCCCGATCGACCTGGCCGACCGCGCCGTGACCGACGCGCTGGGCCTCAGCGGGCAGGCCCTGGTGCCGAGGCCCATCGCAGCCGGGCTGTTCAACGCGGTTCCCGCGGCACCCGCGCTGACCGCGCCGGTGATCCCCGACGCCGGTGCCGCACCGCAATTCGAGCTCTCGCTGCCCGTGCCCGTCGGCGCGGTCGTGGTGGCCTACGACGCCGACAACACCGCGCGGTACTACGCCGTGTTGTCCGATGGACTGCAGCCCATCTCGCCCGTGCTCGCGGCGATCCTGCGCAACACCGACTCCCACGGTTTCGCGCAGCCGCCGCGACTGGGGCCGGACGAGGTGGCCCGTACGCCGATGTCACGCGCCCTGGACACCTCGGCCTATCCGGACAACCCCGTGACCCTCGTCGAGGCATCGGCCGATCCGGTGACGTGCGCGCACTGGACGAAACCGTCTGACGCCGCGGAGAGTTCGCTGTCGGTGCTCTCCGGTGCGGTGCTGCCGCTGCCGGAAGGCCTGCACACCGTGGACCTGGTCGGTGCGGGCGCGGGCGGTGCGGCCAACCGCGTCGCGCTGACGCCTGGCACCGGATACTTCGTCCAGACGGTCGGAGCCGAACCCGGCTCGCCCACCGCGGGATCGATGTTCTGGGTCAGCGATACGGGCGTGCGCTACGGGATCGACACGGCCGGGGATGACAAAGTGGTTGCCGCACTGGGACTTTCCGCGCCGCCGCTGCCGGTGCCGTGGTCGGTGCTGTCGCAGTTCGCGGCCGGACCCGCCCTGTCGCGTGGCGATGCGCTCGTCGCGCATGACGCCGTGTCGACCAACCCGAACTCTGCGCGTATGGAGGCCTCCCGATGAGCCGGCTCATCTTCGAGCACCAGCGTCGGCTGACGCCGCCCGCCACCCGCAAGGGCACCATCACGATCGAACCGCCACCGCAGTTGCCGCGCGTGGTGCCACCGTCGCTGCTGCGCCGGGTGCTGCCGTTTCTGATCGTGATCCTGATCGTGGGCATGATCGTGGCGCTGTTCGCCACCGGTATGCGGCTGATCTCGCCGACCATGCTGTTCTTCCCGTTCGTCCTGCTGCTGGCCGCGACCGCGCTCTACCGCGGCGGCGACAACAAGATGCGCACCGAGGAGGTCGACGCCGAACGCGCCGACTACCTGCGGTACCTGTCGGTGGTGCGCGACAACGTGCGCGCGCACGCCGCCGAGCAGCGCGCCGCGCTCGAGTGGTCGCACCCCGAACCCGAAGTGCTGGTGACGATTCCCGGCACGCGCAGGCAGTGGGAGCGCGACCCGCGCGACCGTGACTTCCTGGTGCTGCGGGCCGGCAGGCACGACGTGCCGCTGGACGCCGCGCTGAAGGTCAAGGACACCGCCGACGAGATCGACCTCGAGCCCGTGGCGCACAGTGCGTTGCGCGGCCTGCTCGACGTACAGCGCACCGTGCGCGACGCACCCACGGGCCTCGACGTCGCCAAGCTGGCCCGCATCACCGTGATCGGCGAGGCCGACGAGGTCCGCGCCGCGATCCGGGCCTGGATCGCGCAGGCCGTCACGTGGCACGACCCCACCATGCTCGGGGTGGCGCTCGCCGCGCCCGATCTGGAGTCCGGTGACTGGTCGTGGTTGAAATGGCTTCCGCACGTAGATATCCCGAACGAGGCCGACGGTGTCGGGCCGGCGCGGTACCTGACCACGTCCACAGCCGAACTGCGTGAGCGGCTGGCTCCGGCGCTGGCCGACCGGCCGCTGTTCCCGGCCGAGTCCGGTGCGGCGCTCAAGCATCTGCTGGTGGTGCTCGACGACCCCGATGCCGATCCCGACGACATCGCCCGCAAGCCTGGGCTGACCGGTGTCACCGTCATCCACCGCGCCACGGAACTGCCCAACCGCGAGCAGTACCCCGATCCCGAGCGCCCCATCCTGCGCGTCGTCGACGGCCGGATCGAGCGCTGGCAGGTGGGTGGCTGGCAGCCCTGTGTCGATGTGGCCGACACGATGTCGGCGGCCGAGGCCGCGCACATCGCGCGGCGGCTGTCGCGGTGGGACTCCAATCCGGGATACATCCGCTCCACCTCGACCGGCGGTGCGACGTTCACGACGCTGCTCGGCATCCCCGACGCCTCGGCGCTCGACGTGGCGAGCCTGTGGGCGCCCCGGCCGCGCGACGAGGAACTGCGCGTGCCGATCGGCGTCACCTCGACCGGTGAGCCGCTGTACTTCGACCTCAAGGACGAGGCCGAGGGCGGTATGGGCCCGCACGGGCTGATGATCGGTATGACGGGTTCGGGCAAGTCACAAACCCTGATGTCGATCCTGTTGTCGCTGTTGACCACCCATCCCGCCGATCGCCTCATCGTGATCTACGCGGACTTCAAGGGTGAGGCCGGAGCCGACATCTTCCGCCACTTCCCGCAGGTCGTGGCGGTCATCTCCAACATGGCCGAGAAGCGGTCGCTGGCCGACAGGTTCGCCGACACGCTGCGCGGTGAGGTGGCCCGGCGCGAGCAGATCCTCAAAGAGGCCGGGCGCAGGGTGCAGGGCAGCGCGTTCAACTCGGTCGCCGAGTACGAGAGCGCGATCGCCGCAGGCCATGACCTGCCGCCCATGCCCACACTGTTCGTGGTCGCCGACGAGTTCACGCTCATGCTCGCCGAACATCCCGAGTACGCCGACCTGTTCGATTACGTTGCGCGCAAGGGCCGCTCGTTCCGGATCCACCTGCTGTTCGCGTCGCAGACGCTGGACGTGGGCCGTATCAAGGACATCGACAAGAACACCTCGTACCGCATCGGTCTCAAGGTGGCCAGCCCGAGCATCTCGCGGCAGATCATCGGTGTCGAGGACGCCTACCACATCGAGTCCGGCCGCGAACACAAAGGCGAGGGCTTCTTGGTACCAGCGCCCGGTGCGGTGCCGATCAAGTTCCGCAGCACCTACGTCGACGGCATCTACGATCCGCCACGCGCCGAGAAGTCGATTGTGGTGCACGCACTTCCGCAGCCGCAGGTGTTCACGGCGGGACGCGTCGAACCCGAACCCGACACCGTGATCACCACGGGCGACGTCGAGGTGCACACCGCGCCGCCGCGCAAGTTGATCGCCACCATCGGCGACCAACTGGCGGCCTACGGACCCAAGGCCCCCCAGCTGTGGCTGCCGCCGCTGGACGAGCCGAGCGCACTGGCCGACGTGCTTGCCGGTGCCGACGTCGAGCCGGGGCAGCTGCGCTGGCCGCTGGGCGAGATCGACAAGCCGTTCGAGATGCGGCGCGACGTGCTGGTGTACGACGCGCACACCGCGGCCGCCAACGTGCTCATCCACGGCGGCCCGCGGTCAGGCAAGTCCACGGCATTGCAGACGTTCGTCCTGAGCGCCGCGGCGCTGCACTCGCCGCGCGAGATCACCTTCTACTGCCTCGATTACGGCGGCGGGAGGCTCGCCGACCTCGCGGACCTGGCACACGTCGGCAGCGTCGCGACCCCGCTGGAGCCCGAGCGTATCCGCCGCACGTTCGGCGAGCTGGAGCAGTTGCTGAGGGCGCGTCAGCGCCAGGGCGCGGTCAACCGCACGGGCTCGTACACGGACGGCTACGGCGAAGTGTTCCTGGTGATCGACAACCTGTACGCGTTCAGCCGCGACAACACCGACACCTTCAACACCCGCAACCCGTTGCTGGCCAAGGTCACCGAGCTGGCCAACAGCGGCCTGGCCTACGGCATCCACGTCGTCATCACCACGCCGAACTGGCTGGAGGTGCCGCTGGCGATGCGCGACGGCCTCGGTCTGCGTCTCGAGCTCAAACTGCACGACTCGCACGACAGCATCGTGCGCGTGGCCGGTGCCCTGCGCAGGCCTGCAGATTCGGTGCCGGCCGATCAGCCGGGCCGCGGCCTGACCATGGCCGCCGAACACTTCCTGTTCGCCGAACCGGCGCTGAGCGACATCGCGGTCATCAACGCGCGGTACCCGGGCGTCAGCGCACCGCCCGTGCGCCTGCTGCCCACAGACCTGTCGCCCGACGCACTGGCGCCGCTGTACCCGGCGCCGGAGACCGTGGTCATCGGTCAGCGCGAAGAGGATCTGGCGCCGGTGGCCGTCGACTTCGCGAACCACCCGCTGCTCATGGTGTTCGGTGACTCGAAGTCGGGCAAGACGACGCTGCTGCGCCACATCATCCGCACGGTGCGGGAGAACTCGACACCGGACCAGGTCGCGTTCACGGTGATCGACCGCAGGCTGCATCTGGTCGACGAACCGCTCTTCCCGGACAACGAGTACACCGCGAACATCGACCGTGTGCTGCCCGCGATGCTGGGGCTGTCGGCTCTCATCGAGAAGCGGCGCCCACCTGCTGGATTGTCCGCTCAAGAGCTCAGCCGGTGGACCTACACGGGCCACACGCACTACCTGATCATCGACGACGTGGACCAGATCCCCGATACGCCCGCGGTGAGCGGACCGTTCGTGGGGCAGCGCCCGTGGACGAACATCGTCGGATTGCTCGCCGAGGCAGCCGATCTCGGCCTGCGCGTGATCGTCACCGCACGTGCCACCGGCTCTGCCCACGCGGTGATGACCGCACCGCTGTTGCGTCGCCTCAACGATCTGCAGGCGACCACGCTGATGCTGTCGGGCAATCCCACCGACAGCGGCAAGATCCGCGGCCACCGGTTCGCCCGGTTCCCGGCCGGCCGTGGCCTGCTGCTGACCGACACCGACACCCCCGACCACATCCAGTTGGTCAACCCGCTCGGCGACGCGGCCCTGAGCGGAAACATCGGGAACAACGGGAATCACAACCGAGGAGGGGAATACCGATGACACTGCGCGTAGTTCCGGAAGGTCTCACGGCGGCCAGTTCGGCCGTCGAGGCGCTGACCGCGCGTCTGGCGGCCGCACACGCCGCTGCCGCCCCGATGATCTCGACCGTTCTCCCGCCTGCGGCCGACGCGGTGTCCCTGCAGACCGCGGCCGGCTTCAGCGCCAACGGCGCACAGCAGTCGGCGGTCGCCGCCCAGGGTGTCGAGGAGCTCGGCCGGTCCGGTGTCGGAGTGGGCGAGTCCGGTGTCAGCTACGCGACCGGTGACGCCCAGGCGGCGGCGTCGTACCTGACGGCCCGCGGCCTCTGACATGACGGCCCCTATCTGGATGGCTCTGCCGCCCGAGGTGCACTCGTCGCTGCTGTCCAGCGGCCCAGGCCCCGGGTCGCTGCTGGCCGCCGCGGGGGCGTGGCAGTCGCTCAGCGCCGAATACGCCGCGGCGGCAGCCGAACTCACGAGTGTGCTGAGCGCGGTGCAGGCCGGCTCGTGGGAAGGTCCGAGTTCCGAGCAGTATGTCGCGGCCCACGCGCCGTATCTGCAGTGGCTCGCGCAGCAGAGCGCCAACAGCGCGGCCGCGGCCGTCCAGCACGAGACCGCGGCCGCGGCGTACTCCACGGCACTGGCCACGATGCCGACCATGGCCGAACTGGCGCTCAACCACACCATGCACGGTGTGCTCGTGGCCACGAACTTCTTCGGGATCAACACGATCCCGATCGCGCTCAACGAGGCCGACTACGTGCGCATGTGGATCCAGGCCGCCACCACCATGAGCACCTATCAGGCGGTCTCGGGCGCTGCGGTGGCCGCGGCGCCGGTGAGCGCACCGGCGCCGTTCCTGCTCAAACCGGGTGTCGGCGAGGCCGGTTCGGCCTCGGCGAGTGTGCAGCAGATGTCGGCCCAGGCCACGGCCGCCGAATCAGGCTCGAGCCTCGACCTTTCCAGCATCATCTCCGACCTGCTGAACCAGTACCTGCAGGGCGTGCCCGGGGGCCAGGCGATCCTCGACTTCCTCAAGGACCCACTGGGCAACCTGGGCCGGCTGCTGACGGACTTCATGACGAATCCGGCCGGTGCCCTGGCGACATGGTGGCCGTTCCTGTTCGGCGTGGCCTACCAGGTGTTCTTCAACCTGGTCGGCTGGCCGACGTGGGGCATGATCTTCGCGTCGCCGTTCCTGATCCCGGCGCTGGCCGCGCTGGGCATCACCGGCCTGGTCCTGCTCATCGACCACGTGCTGAACAACCCGGTCGATGTGCCCGCCGAGGATGAGGCGCCGCAGGAGGTGGCAGCCGCGCCTCGCACGGATCAGCCGTTGGCAGTGGGCATCTCACCCGCGGGCGTGCCCGGGTCCGCCGCGACCGCCGCGGCCCCGGCTCCTGCGCCTGCAGGCACCACGGTGGCCGCCCCGGCGCCGGCCGCCGCGACGTTCGTGCCGTACGCGGTGGCCAACCGTGATCCCGGTGAGGGCTTCACGCCGACGTTGGGGAACAAATCGCAGGTCGCCGCGCCCGCATCGGGCGTCCCGGCCGCGGCCTCCGGCGTGGCGGCGTCCCTCGCCTCGCGGCGAAAGCGCCGGCGCAAGAAGGGCGCCCAGATCGAGGAACGCGGCTACGCCGACGCCTACATGGATTACGAGGAGCCGGACGAGGACCCGGCGCCCCAGCCGGAGCCCCGCGTGCGCGCCTCCGAACGTGGCTCGGATGCAATGGGATTCACCGGGACGGTGACCAGACACGACGTCACCGCCGCCGGGCTGACCACGCTGACCGGCGACACCTTCGACGACCGGCCGGTCACCCCCATGCTGCCCGGCACGTGGGACGGCGACGAGAATCCGGCGCCGAGCCCCGATGATCCGGAAGGGGGTCCGCGCCGCTGACCAGACCGTTTAGCAGTTCCGGAACCACCACCTTCGAAAGGAAACAGTCATGAGTCTTCTCGACGCTCACATCCCCCAGCTGATCGCGTCCGAGGCCAACTTCGGCGCCAAGGCCGCCCTGATGCGCAGCACCATCGCCCAGGCCGAGCAGGCCGCGATGAGTTCGCAGGCCTTCCACATGGGTGAGGCCTCCGCGGCCTTCCAGGCCGCGCATGCCCGTTTCGTCGAGGTCTCGGCCAAGGTCAATGCGCTGCTCGACATCGCGCAGCTCAACATCGGCGACGCGGCCTCGAGCTACGTCGCGCAGGACGCCGCCGCGGCCAGCACCTACACCGGTATCTGATCACCCCGTCTTCTTCACCGAACCAGGAGTTCTCATGTCCCAGATCATGTACAACTACCCGGCGATGCTCGCGCACGCCGCGGAGATGAACACCTACTCCGGTGCGCTGCACGCCGTCGGCGCCGACATCGCCGCCGAGCAGCACGCGCTGGCGAGCGCCTGGCAGGGCGACACCGGTATGACCTACCAGGCGTGGCAGGCCCAGTGGAACCAGGCCATGGAGGAACTCGTGCGTGCCTACCGCGCGATGGCCACCACGCACGAGCAGAACACCATGGCGATGAGCGCGCGCGACCAGGCCGAAGGCGCCAAGTGGGGATGATGCCGGATCACCGTGGGGCCTAACGCTGTTGAGCTGACCACCGACCAGGCCTGGTGCCTCGCCGATGTCCTGGGCGCCGGGTCGTACCCGTGGGTGCTGGCGATCACGCCGCCGTACAGCGATCACTCGCAGCGGTCGGCGTTCCTCGCAGCGCAGTCCGCGGAACTGACCCGGATGGGCGTCGTCAACTCTGCCGGTGCGGTCGATCCCCGGGTCGCGCAGTGGATCACGACGGTCTGCCGTGCGACACAGTGGCTCGATCTGCGGTTCGTGTCGGGACCGGGTGATCTGTTGCGCGGCATGGTCGCCCGCCGGTCGGAAGAAACCGTCGTCGCGTTGCGCAACGCGCAGTTGGTCACCTTCACCGCGATGGACATCGGCCACCAGCACGCACTGGTGCCGGTGCTCACAGCGGGGCTGTCAGGACGGAAACCTGCCCGGTTCGACGACTTCGCACTGCCCGCCGCCGCGGGTGCGCGGGCCGACGAGCAGATCCGCAACGGAGCCCCACTGGCCGAGGTGCTGGAGTTCCTCGGGGTTCCGCCCTCGGCGCGGCCACTGGTCGAGTCGGTGTTCGACGGTCGGCGCACCTACGTCGAGATCGTCGCGGGCGAGCACCGCGACGGCCACCGCGTCACCACCGAAGTGGGGGTCAGCATCGTCGACACCGCACAGGGCCGGATACTGGTTCACCCGACGAAAGCCTTCGACGGAGAGTGGATCTCGACCTTCACGCCCGGCAGCGCCGACGCGATCGCCATGGCGGTCGAGCGGCTGACCGCATCCCTCCCCAGCGGATCCTGGTTCCCCGACCAGCCGCTCACCCGCGACTTCGACGAAGACGCGGCAACCCACCGAGAACCAGTTCTCCAGAGAAGAACCCAGAAAGCATAGGAATGTCCGAGAACACTGTGATGCCGATCGTCCGGGTGGCCGTGCTGGCCGCCGGAGACGACGGTGGCCGGCTGACCGAGATGGCCCTGCCGTCCGAGTTGCCACTGCGCGAGATCCTGCCCGCGGTCCAGCGCATCGTGCAGCCCGCCCGTGAGAACGACGGTGCCGCCGATCCGGCCGCAGCGCCGAACCCGGTGCGGCTCAGCCTCGCTCCGATCGGCGGTGCGCCGTTCAGCTTGGACGCCACGCTCGACACGGTCGGCGTCGTCGACGGTGATCTGCTCGCGCTGCAGGCGGTCCCGTCCGGACCGCCCGCGCCGCGGATCGTGGAGGACATCGCCGACGCCGCGGTCATCTTCTCCGAGGCACGCAGGCGCCAGTGGGGTCCCACGCACATCGCGCGTGGTGCGGCGCTCGCGCTGATCGGGCTGATCCTCGTCGGCACGGGACTTTCCGTCGCCCACCGGGTGATCACCGGGGATCTGCTCGGACAGTTCATCGTCAGCGGCATCGCGCTGGCCACCGTGATCGCGGCGCTGGCCGTGCGCAACCGGTCCGCGGTGCTCGCGACGTCGCTGGCCGTCACCGCACTCGTCCCAGTGGCCGCGGCGTTCGCGCTGGGTGTGCCAGGTGATTTCGGCGCGCCGAACGTGCTGCTCGCCGCGGCCGGTGTCGCCGCGTGGTCGTTGATCAGCATGGCCGGCTCGCCCGACGACCGCGGTATCGCGGTGTTCACCGCGACCGCCGTGACCGGCGTCGGCGTCCTGCTGGTCGCGGGCGCGGCGTCGCTGTGGGTCATCTCGTCGGACGTCATCGGCTGCGCGCTGGTGCTCCTCGGTCTGATCGTCACGGTGCAGGCCGCACAACTGTCGGCGATGTGGGCCCGGTTTCCGCTGCCGGTGATCCCGGCGCCCGGCGATCCGACGCCTGCCGCGCGGCCCCTTTCGGTACTCGCCGATCTGCCGCGCCGCGTGCGGGTGAGCCAGGCGCACCAGACCGGTGTGATCGCCGCGGGTGTGCTGTTGGGCGTCGCCGGTTCGGTGGCCCTGGTGAGCTCGGCGAACGCCTCGCCGTGGGCCTGGTACATCGTGGTCGCCGCGGCGGCCGGTGCGGCGCTGCGCGCCCGGGTCTGGGACTCCGCGGCCTGCAAGGCGTGGCTGCTGGGGCACTCCTATCTGCTGGCCGTGGCACTGCTGGTGGCGTTCGTGATCGGCGATCGGTACCAGGCCGCGCTGTGGGCGCTGGCCGCGCTCGCCGTGCTCGTGCTGGTCTGGATCGTCGCGGCGCTCAACCCGAAGATCGCCTCGCCGGACACCTATTCGCTGCCGATGCGCCGCATGGTCGGCTTCCTCGCCACCGGCCTCGACGCGTCGCTGATCCCGGTGATGGCGCTGCTGGTCGGCCTGTTCAGCCTCGTGCTCGACAGGTGATGCCCCGGTGATCCACAAGAGTCTGGGCGTCGTGGCGACGGCCGGTCTGGTACTGCTGATCGGCTGCCCGTCCGCGGGTGCCGTCAGTCCACCGCAGGTGGACCCGCAGATCGCGCCGCCGCCAGGAACCGCGGGACCCGCGCAGCCGATGATGCAGCGCAGCGAGTGCATCACGACCTCTGTGCTGCCCGGCACCGACCCGGGTGCGGTGAGCCCGAACCAGTTGGCGCTCAACCTGTCCGGCGCATGGCAGCACAGCCGCGGGGCCGGTCAGACGGTCGCGGTGATCGACACCGGTGTGCAGCCCGGCCCGCGTCTGCCCAACGTCGAAGCCGGCGGCGACTACATCGAATCGACCGACGGCCTCACCGACTGCGACGGGCACGGTACGTCGGTGGCGGGTCTGATCGCCGGTCAGCCCGGCCCGGACGGGTTCTCCGGCGTGGCACCGGAGGCCCGGCTGATCTCCATCCGCCAGAACTCCCCGCGATTCGCACCCCGCACACCCGGGGCCGACTCTGAAGCAACCAGGGCTGCAAGCGATGCCGAGACCCTGGCGCGTGCCGTGGTGCGCGCGGCCGACATGGGCGCGCGCGTCATCAACATCTCACTGGTGACGTGTCTGCCCGCCGACCGGACGATCGACCAGTCCGCACTCGGTGCGGCACTGCGCTATGCGGCGCTCGAGAAGGACGCCGTGATCGTCGCGGCCGCGGGCAACAACCGCGGCGGCGTCTCCACCGGCGCAGCGTGCGAATCGAATCCGCTGCCTTCGGGCACACCGGGCGATCCGCGCAACTGGAACGGCGTCACGTCGGTGTCCATCCCGTCGTGGTGGCAGCCCTACGTGCTGTCGGTGGGTGCGGTCGACTCCACCGGGCAGCCGTCGAGTTTCACGATGGCAGGTCCGTGGGTCGGGATCGCCGCGCCGGGGGAGAACATCGTCTCGGTGAGCAATGCACCCGACGGTGGCCTGTCCAACGCGTTGCCGTCCGAGCGTGACCGGTTGGTGCCGCTCACCGGAACCAGCTATGCGGCCGCGTACGTCTCGGGAGTGGCCGCGTTGGTGCGCAGCAAGTTTCCCGATCTCACCGCGCGGCAGGTGGTGCACCGCCTGACCACCACGGCGCAGGGCGCCGCGCGGTCGCCGTCCAATCTCATCGGTGCCGGCATGGTCGACCCGGTGGCCGCACTCACCTGGGACGTCGCCGATGTCCCACTCGACGGTCCGGCCGCACCCGAGGGCAGGCCCATCGCGGCGCCCCCTGAGCCCGAACCACGCGACAACACCCCGCGGATCATCGCGTTCGTGGGTACCGGGGTCCTGGCAGCGGCCGTCGGTGCCGCGTTCTACGCCACCTACCGTCGGAAGGACAAGACCACATGACCGCCCGGATAGCGCTGGCATCCCTGTTCGTCGTCGCGGCGGTGCTCGCCCAACCGTGGCAGACCACCACGCAGCGTTGGGTTCTCGGTGTCTCGATCGCCGCGGTGATCGTGCTGCTGGCCTGGTGGAAAGGCATGTTCCTGACCACCCGGATCGGCCGCGCGCTAGCGATGGTGCGCCGCAACCGCGCCGAGGACACCGTCGAGACCGATGCGCACAGGGCGACCGTGGTGCTGCGCGTCGACCCGGCCGCACCGGCCCAGTTGCCCGTCGTGGTCGGTTATCTGGACAGGTACGGCATCACGTGCGACAAGGTGCGGATCACCCACCGCGACGCAGGGGGCACGCGGCGCAGCTGGATCAGCCTCACGGTGGATGCCGTCGACAACCTTGCGGCGCTGCAGGCTCGTTCGGCACGAATCCCGTTGCAGGACACCACCGAGGTCGTGGGCCGTCGGCTTGCCGACCACCTGCGTGAGCAGGGCTGGACCGTCACGGTCGTCGAAGGCGTGGACACGCCGCTGCCGGTGTCGGGCAAGGAGACCTGGCGCGGCGTCGCCGACGACGCCGGTGTGGTGGCGGCCTACCGCGTCAAGGTCGACGACCGTCTCGACGAGGTGCTCGCCGAGATCGGCCATCTGCCGGCCGAAGAGACTTGGACCGCACTGGAGTTCACCGGATCTCCCGCCGAGCCGTTGTTGACGGTTTGCGCCGCGGTGCGCACATCGGACCGCCCGGCCGCCAAGGCGCCGCTGGCCGGCTTGACCCCGGCGCGTGGCAGGCACCGGCCCGCACTGGCCGCGCTGAACCCGTTGTCGACCGAACGGCTCGACGGCACCGCGGTGCCACTGCCTGCCGTGGTGCGGACCTCGGTGAAGGGTTCAGTCGAACATGAAGCCGCGCAGGAAGCGGGTCATCCGGCGTAGGTAGTCCGGCTGGCTCACGTGCAGCAGGTGGTTGCCGGGGAACCAGTGGAACGCACAGCGATCCCAGTGCTCCCACAGCAGTTCGGCCTGCTGCGGCGGGGCCAGCCGGTCACCGAGACCGGTGATGATGAGCCGGCGCTCCTTGGCCACCAGAGGCTGGTAGTGCAGCGGTGACGCGTAGCGGGCAGCTGCCTCGGTCAGCTCTGGATCGGTGTGGGCGATGTGGCGCTCCAACGCCACGAGCTTGTTGGCCGGGAACCATTCGTCGACCGTCCGGTCCGGTGTCACCACAGGAACATTCGGGATCACGGCCTGGATCCGGTGGTCGACGCTCGCCAGCAGGGCCGAGGTGAAACCGCCGAGCGAGATGCCCGTCAACGCGATCCGATCCACGCCGGTGAACTCCAGATGGTCCATCACCGAACGGAAATCGTGCACGGCCTGGGCCATGGCCTCGGCGAAACCGGCTAATCCGTTGGCGAAGTAGCCGTATCCGCTGAACGGCGAGAACCGTTCGGCACGCAGCCCATGGAACGGCAGGGTGTACAGCAGCACGTCGTACCCTGCGCGGTAGAACCACGGCAGCGACAGGAACAGGCCGTTCGCGAGGTACGGCGAGCCCATGAAACCGTGGATCACGCACAGCGTGGGATGCGGGCCGTCGTTGTGGCGCCAGTGCTGCGCACGCACGATGTTGTTGCGAACGTGGCCGCGGCACCGCTCGCGCAACGCCGGGTTGACGGCCCGGAAGCTGCTCTGGAACCGGATGTTCTCGACGCGGCCGTGCGCGACCCACTCGGCGACCGGATTTGCCGGGCGCGACGAGACCCGCGGCGGTTCGGTGGGGCGCGGAAAGGATCGCTCGGGATCTTTGGCCTCGGCCAGGTCGGCGTAGAACCGCATGTGCTCGTGCTCGATCCGCGAATCCCTTCGCCGCAGGATCGTGGCGGCGGTCCTGGGCAGCATGGAGGCCGCGACCACCGAGGCCACTCCGGTGCGCAACGCGATGTCGGCGGCCGCCGATGCATCGACGATGGCCTTCTGCCGCAGCGTGAGGTCGATCCGGCGGGGGAGCCCCCGTGACGTCGCATCGGCACCCGGTACGTCGGGAATCGGGATCGGGGGATCAACCGGATCAACGCTGGACGGCTCCACGCCCCGATGCTAACGAATCACAGCAACCGGTAGACGGTTGTCGAGCCGATCCTGACGCCCGCGTGATGCGCTGCGACCCAATCGGCGATCTCGCGGGTGTGCGCCCTGGTGTGGTTCGCGCTGCGAATGACCTCGCCGTGTTGCGGGCGCCCGGCCTCGACGTAGAACGTGACGCGCCGGGCGTGCACGTCGTCGATGAACTCCGGCAGTGTCGGCACCGGGTCGCCGCGCCACCCGCCGACGGCCATCACGGACGTACCCGAGGCGATCTCCAGCGCCGCTGCCGCCTGTGAGCCGTTCGTGGCGGCTGACCACGCGGTGGTGGCCGTGGCGAGGAGGTCCGCGAGTTGCCGGTTGGACGCCAGATCACCCAGCCATCCGTCGCCGCGCTCCTGTTGCACCGCCAACGGTTGGCTTCCGTGGTGCGGTGTCACTGCCGTGGCCGCGGTGACCACGGCGGTGGGCAGCACCGCGACGACGGCGCACAGCACGGCCGCCACGGGTGCGGACCGCCGTGCGGCGAGCAGTCCCAGCACGGCAAACGCGGCCGCACCGGCGAACACGGCGAGTTGCCGCGGTGGCGAAAACGCGTTGCGGTGCAACAACACCGAGGCGGTGATCGCGGCCGACGCCCCCAGCAAGGCCAATGCGGCACGGCCGTCGACACGTGCGCGGCGCTGCCAACCCCATACTGAGCCAAGGGCGACCAGCGCCCCGACCGCCGGTGCGAGCAGCACGGTGTAGTACGCGTGCACCATGCCGCGCATGTACCCGAACACGATTGCGCCTGAGAGCAACCACGCGGTCCACATCACCAGCGCGGCCAGTTGTGTGCGGGGCAGGTGGCCGCGCACCGCGAGAAAGGAACCGACCACCGCCGCGACCACGGCCGCGGGCAGCAACCAGCCGATCTCGACACCGATCTCACCGGTGAACAACCGTGCGACACCGGTGTGTGCGGTGTGCCCACCGCTGACGATGCGGTCGATTCCGTTGTAGCCCAACGCCAGTTCGAGTTCGTTGTCGTCGGTGGATCCGCCGACGAACGGCCGCTCGCCCGGTGGGACCAGTTGCACCACCACGATTCACCATCCCGCCGCGATCACCACGGCCGCCGCGCCGGCCAGCAGATGGACCGCGCGCCGCCGCCACGTCGTCGGCGCGAGCAGCAGATACGTCAGCGCGAAAGCCGGTGCCACGATCAAACCTTCGAGCATCTTGGTGAGAAACGCGGCCCCCAGGGCAGCGCCTGCCGCCACCACCCACCACACCGCTGCGGACCCGACTGCGCGCGTCAGACAATGGGCCGCGGCGACCAGCACAAGCACGAGAAGCGCATCGGGGTTGTCGAACCGGAACATCAACGCCGCAGCCGGGGTGAGCGCCAGGACCGCGCCGGCCAGCAGGGCCCCGGCCGCGGCGTGACGTGTACCGGTCAGCGTTCGCCGCACGGTCGCGTACAGCACCGTCACCGCCGCAACGCCCATCACGGCCTGCGGTGCCAGCACGGACCATGGACTCATCCCGAACAACCGCACCGACAGACCGGTGATCCACAGCGCCGCGGGCGGTTTGTCGACCGTGATGAAGTCGTGGGCGTCGAGCGCACCGTAGAACCACGCCGACCAACTTTGCGCCCCGGCCTGCGCCGCCGCGGCGTAGAAGTCGTTGCCGTAGCCGTTGATCGACAGATGCCACAGGTACAGCACAGCGGTGACGGTCAGCAGCGTGACCAGGCCCACGCGCTCCCACCGCGAGGTCGTCATGCGCATACCGTGCCCGAGCAGGCTGCGAACGGGCTGTGAGTTCTACCGGGACGCCACGCCGAACAGCCGTGCGGCGTTGTCGTGCAGGACGTTGCGGCGCCACGTGTCGTCGATGCCCGGCAGATCGACGGTGTGCCGCAGCGCGTCGGCGTAGCCGTACGGGATGTTGGGGAAGTCGCTACCGAACAGGATGCGCTCGCCCAGGTCGTACAACCGTGCCCGATCGGCGGGCGGGAACGGCATCATGGCCTCGGAGAACGGCGTGAACGCCATCGTGGTGTCGAGCCGGACCCCGTCGAATCTCTCGGTCAGGTCCAGGAATTCGCTGTATTCGGGCATTCCCATGTGCGCGATGATCAGCACCAGGCGCGGATGGCGGGTCAGCAGTTTCTCGACCCGTTCCGGTCCGGTGTACTCACCCGGCGCCGGACCGGAACCGCAGTGGATCACCACCGGGACCACCGCGTCCTCGACCATGCCCCACACCTCGTCCAGCAACGGGTCGTTGGGGTCGTACGCGCCGACCTGGATGTGCGCCTTGAAGATCTGCGTGCCCGCGTCGATCGCCTCGGCGACGTAGCGCCCGGCCTGCTCTTCGGGGTAGAACGTCGCGGTCGAGAGGCAGTCCGGCGTGTTGCGCGCGAACTCGCGCGCCCACTGGTTGAGCCACGCGGCCATATCCGGTTTGTGCGGGTACACCAGCGACGAGAACCGGCGGACCCCGAACTCGCGCAGCGTCGCCAGGCGCTGTTGTTCGTCGGCGCGGTAGGTGATCGGCCACTCCCGGCCGATCAGCGGGCCCTGGCTGTCGAAGTACTGCCAGACCTTGTCCATGACGTTCTTCGGCATGAAGTGGGTGTGCACGTCGATCAGGCCCGGAAGCCCCAGGTCCGACCAGATACTACGCACCGCTGCTATCTCGTCCATCATCAGCGATGATGTCAGTAGCCGCCGAGGGGGGCAGAATCGGCCTGGTGTGGAATCCCGAAACCTACCTCAACTTCGCAGATCACCGGGGTCGCCCGTTCTTCGAGCTGCTGGCGCGCATCGGTGCGCGCACGCCGCGCCGGGTGGTCGACCTGGGGTGCGGGCCGGGGAACCTGACCGAGACGCTGACGCAACGCTGGCCCGGCGCGCAGGTCGAGGCCTTTGACTCCTCGCCCGAGATGGTGGCCGCGGCCCGCGAACGCGGCGTCGACGCCCGCGTCGGTGCCATCGAGGACTGGCAACCCACGCCCGACACCGACGTCGTCATCTCGAACGCGGCCCTGCAGTGGGTGCCCTCGCACCGCGAATTGATCGTGGCGTGGGCTCAGCGCTTGCCCGCCGGTGCGTGGCTGGCGTTCCAGGTGCCCGGGAACTTCGACTCGCCGTCGCACCGTGCCGTGCGCACGGTCGCCCGAAGCGAGGCATTCGCCGATGCCCTGCGCGACATGCCGTGGCGCGACGCCCATCAGGTCGACGATCCGCTGGACTACGCCGGCCTGCTCACCGACGCCGCATGCACGGTCGATGCGTGGGAGACCACCTATGTACACGAATTGACCGGAGAGACACCGGTTCTCGACTGGATCACGGGTACCGCGCTCACCCAGGTGCGCAGCAGGCTCGACGACACCGCGTGGCAGCGGTATCGCGAGGCCATCATCCCGCTGCTGGCAGAGGCCTATCCGAGACGGCCGGACGGCATCACATTCTTCCCGTTCCGGCGCGTGTTCGTGGTGGCCCAGATCCGGTGACTTGCGGAGTTTTTCCGGCGCCTGGCGCATGAAAAACTCCACGAATCGCTAGAGGGGCAGGCCGTCGCGTTGGGCATCGCGGCGGTAGCGCTCGACCCATTCGTCGGAGCGTTGGTCGGCTTGACGTTCCAGGACGGGTTTGGGTGCCAGGCGTGGGTCCTGGCCGAGTGCTTCGAGCACGGTCCCGACCACCTCGGTGAGATTGCGCCACAGATACGGGTAGTCGACGTCGATGGGTTCGACGTTCTCCTCGGTGAACCAGGCGCGCCAGCCCTCCTCCTGGGCCCGCAGCATCGTGATCACGTGGGCGATGGCGCCCGCGTGGTATTCGGCGCGCGCGTCGCGCACCGGATCGGGCCGACCGCGCCACACGCGCGTCTGCACCGCACGCCAGAACGACACGGCCTGGGACACCACGTCGGGCCGATGGATGTGGATGAGCACCGGATCGCTGCCCACGACGTCGCGGATCGCCGACAGCAGGCCCGAACCCGAGCGATCAGGCAGATCCTTGGCGCGTTGCATCAGAAGCGGCGTCTGGTTCCACATGAGCTTGCCGCCCCACACGCCGTTGGGGGTACGGCCGACGGTCTGGATGTAATCGCGCCAGATGGTCGCCGGCGCCAGATCGGGCTTGCCTTCGATGAGCGGATCGAGCAGACGCAGGATCGACTGGTCCTCGACGTCGGCGAACCACTCGCGCGGTTGCGGCGACATGCTGGTGTTGGGCAGGTACTGGAAGAACTCCTGTGGCTCACCGGCCACACCCGTGGCACGCAGGGACTCCACGAGCAGGGTGGAACCGCTGCGCTGAGACGCGAGCACCAGGTAGGCCGTGGGGTGGTCCGACATGTCCGGGACTTTATCCGCAGTTTGTTTGCTGCGCCTATTCATCGCAACGTCAAGAGTTTTCACTCATTGTGAGCGAAACTATCTGCGCGAGTCCTCGATCCCGCGCTCTGCGGCGATCGCCGACCTGCTGGTGGCCGGGCGCCCGTGGATTGCGAGATAGGTCTCGGTGTACCGCTCGGAGATCCGGGTGCCCGCGAAATCCGACGGGATGACGTCGTTGGTCTCCTGACGCCAGGCGTTGAGCAGAAGCGCGAGTTCGGACGCGATCGCCTCGGCCTTGTCTGCGGTGTCAGGGCAGGCATCCGGGCCCAGGAGGTTGTTCGCCTCGCCGGGATCGGCCACGAGATCGTACAGTTCGCGGCCGGGGCGCGGGGCGAGCACGTCGGGGGCGAGGATGCGGCCCGGCGGGCTGTCGGCGATGTCCCACGGCAGGTCCAAAAGCGGCCGGGCAGCGTAGTTTTCGATGTAGCTGTACTCCTTGGTCCGCACTGCGCGGATCGGGTCGAACGAATCGTGGTAGGTCTTGGCGGTGTACACCGCGGTGCGCACCTCCTCAGAGTTGTTCGCGCTCTTGAGATTGTCCGCATGCGAGAGACCCTCGACCTCGTCGGGGACCGGCACGCCCAGCAGGTCGAGCAGCGTGGGCAGCAGGTCCACTCCGCTGAACAACTCCTCGTACCGGTGCGGCGCGATGCCAGCAGCGCGCGGCGGGCGGATGATCATCGCGATGCCGGTGCCCGCGTCGTACAGCGTCGACTTGGCCCGCGGCAACGCCGGTCCGTGGTCGGTCATGAACACCACCCACGTGTTGTCGTCGAGTCCGGAGCCGCTCAGCGCGTCGAGCAGTTTCCCGACCTTGGCGTCGGCGACGGCGATCGACCCGTAGAACTCGGCGAGATCTTCGCGCACCTCGTCGGTGTCGGGCAGATAGGCGGGCACCGAAACGGCGTCGGCGTCGGCCGGTTCATAGCGGTCACGAGGATATGGGCGGTGCGTCTCGAAGAACCCGGCCGTGAGCAGGAACGGCCGCTCGGGCGGGTCGGTGAGCCAGCGGGTGGCCTGCTCGACGACGTACTCGCAGTACGAATTCGACACGTCGAACTCGTCGAACCCGAGCCGGTCGGGGAACGAGGTCTCGTGCTGCATCCCGAACAGCGCAGTATGCCAACCGGATTCGGACAGGATCTGCGGAAGTGTGCACACCCCGGCGCGGTACTCCCAGCCGTGGTGGGCCAGGCCCACCAGACCGTTGCTCTGCGGGTAGCGGCCGGTGAACAGCGAACCCCGCGAGGGCGAGCACAGCGGCGCGGTGGCGTGTGCACGCGTGAACAGGACGCCTTCGCGCGCGAGTTGGTCCAACCGCGGGCTGCTCACGTCGGTATGGCCGTAGGCGCCCAGATACCGCCCCAGGTCGTGCCAGTGCACGATCAGCAGGTTCTGCCGTTGCGGCTCGGTCACGTCGCATCCTTTCCGTCCTCGAGACGACCGAACAGCCTCGGCCGCGTTCCCGCAACCGTTTGGCTCATCGAGAGCAACTCATCCCTACGGGTGGTACTGCACGCCGACGGCCCGGAACACGTACTCCGGACCGACGTCGAACGCGAGCGACCGCCGCGGCAGGCGCGCCAGGACGTCCTCGGGTATGGCGACCTTGTAGTGCAGGGACAGATGTCCTTCGAAATGCCCGTAGCGGTGGCCGTCGACCCGGGCCAGATCGGCCTCGATCACCAGGCCATGGGCGGACAGTTCGGCGGTCACCGCCCCGTTCTGCGGTGCCGACCACGGCTGGTCGACGGTGCGGCCCGCCAGCTTGGGCAGGGTCGCCAGGGTCGCCAGCGCGCGATGTTCGGTGAGCATCACCGAGCCGGCGTAGCTGGAAACGCTGTTCGCGGCGCGTTTGCCCGGGATGGCGCCGCTGAACCGCCTGGTCACCGGGACGTACTCGGCCAGGAACAGCACGCCTTCGGCCTCGGCCTCCGCACGCAGGGCATCGGGCAGTTCACCGATGCGCAAGAGCTTTCGCAGGAACAGTGCCACCCCTGCACGGTAGCTCGCCGCGACGTGTCACCGGGCGGTGCCACGTGTGGCTGGTAGAGATGGTCGGGTGGAGAGAACCCGCGGGTTGCTGATCGCGTCGGCGCTGGTGGCTGTCGCGGTGTATGCGCTCATGTGGATCGGGTACCGGTCGGGATGGCCGTGGCTGGTCTCGTTCGACGACGCCGGGCTGGATCCGGCGTTCCGCTTCGGCACCGAGCACCCGGCCTGGGTGACGGCCTGGAATGTGTTCTGCACCGTGCTGGGGCCGTACTCGTTTCGCGCGGTGTTCGCGGTCTTCATCGTCGTGGCACTCATAAGGCGGCACTTCCGGCCCGCGGTGTTCGCCCTGTTGTCGGTCGAGCTGAGCGGATTGGTGACGCAGCTGGCGAAGCTGGCGTCCGACCGTCCGCGCCCGCCCACCGCGCTCGTGTCCGCGTCGTGGACGTCGTTTCCGTCCGGTCATGCGCTCGGGGTGATGGTGTGCGTGCCGGCCCTGCTCGCGCTCGTGTGGCCGCTGCTGCGCGGCGCGTGGCGCGGCTGGGCGGTGGCCGCGGGCGCGCTGGTCATCGTCGCCATCGGTGTGGGGCGCGTGGTGCTCAACGTGCACCACCCGTCCGATGTCGTCGCGGGCTGGGCGCTGGGCTACGCGTTCTTCGTGGTGTGCCTGCTGCTCGCGCCGCCGTATCCCGACGTCAGGGCAAGGGGCGAAATACCGGAAGCGCGCGGTATCGCGACGTGAACGTCGCCTCGGTGTAGGGCTCGCCGACCTCGCCGTCGTGCGCCAGCACCGTCGGCCCGTCGACGGTCTCGAAGTGGAACTGCGGCACCTGCATCTCGTGGTAGAGCGGGCTGCGTTCGAGCCGGCCCAGCAGCATCGAGGTCGCGATGCGCAGCCGCCCGAACCGTTTGCCCGTCTCAAGGATCCGGACGTCGATGAGGCCGTCGTCCATGCGCGGCCGCAACGACGGCGCGAAACCGGACGGGAAGTACACCGAGTTGCCCAGGAAGAACAGCGAGGTCTCGACGGTCTTGTCGTCGTAGGTGATGCGCACCGGTTCGTCGCGGCGCAGCGTGAGGTACAGCGCGTACGCGGCCGCGACGCGCTTGCCCAGGCGGTGCTCGAGCTTCTCGCGGATCCGCACGAACTTGGGGTAGGCGCCGATGCTGGCGGTGTTGAGCACCATGTGCTTGTCGTTGAGGCACACCAGGTCCACGTATGCCGCACTGCCCTGCCGGATGGCCTCGACCGTGCGGGCCACGGTGTCGCAGCCGATGTCCTTCGCGAAGTGGTTGAATGTGCCGCCCGGGAACACCGCGAGCGGCAGGCCGGCCTCCACCGCGATGCCCGCGGCGCACGCCACGGTGCCGTCGCCGCCACCCACGGCGAGGACCTCGCAGCGCGACGCGGCCTCGCGCAGCACCTCCTCGATGTCGTCGTCCTCGTCGAGCTCGACGACCTCGGCCTGGGGTAGTGCCTCGCGCACCTCGTCGACGACGCGCGCGCCCGTACCGCTGCCCGAGGCCGGGTTGATCACCAGCGTGACGCCCGACCCTTCCGGTCGGGGTGCGGTCTTGTACCGCAGCGGCTCCGATGTGGGCAGGCTCGCGGCGGGGATGGTCGGCACGATGCGGGCGCCGAGGATCGCGATGGTGGCGCCGATGCCGAATCCGGCGAACACGTCACCCGGATAGTGCGCACCGGTCGCGACACGCGACAGGCCGACGAGTCCGGCGAGCAATGCGAGCGGAAGGCCGACCGGGGCGGTTTCGAGCCCGACGCCGACCGCGAACGCCGCCGCGCTCGCGGAGTGTCCCGACGGCAGGGAATGCGACGTGGGGACGCGACGGGTCTGCCGGACCAGCGGGATGATGCTGCGGTCGGGGCGCGGCCTGCGCCAGATGCGCTTGGCGATCTGATTGGTCACCAGGCTCGTGACCGCCAGGCTCGCGACGCCGCGCACGGCGCCGCGCCGCGCCGAACTCCCGCCGACCGCGCCGAGGCCGGCCGCGATGACGAACCAGAGCTTCGAGTGGTCGGCGGCCCGTGTCAGCTTCGGCATGAGGGAGTCGAGCAGTGGGCTGGGGGATTCGGCGACCGCCTCGAACACTTCACGGTCGAGTGTGCCGAGTCCACGGCCGATCTTTGGCACGTCCATGAACCCAACCTATCCGGCCGGAACCGGATCGTGTCTGAACAGTTACGCGGCGTATAGGTGTGCCCCCGACGATGGACGGGTGCGCCGACTACTCGTATCGCTGTGCGTGGCGGCCGTGGCACTGGCGTGCGCACCGAGCGCGGCAGCTGTGGAGAACCCGTGGTTCGCGCGATCGGTCGGCAATGCCACCCAGGTGATTTCCGTTGTGGGCGTAAGTGGTTCGAAGGCCAAGATGGATGTCTACCAGCGCACCGCGGCAGGCTGGCAGCCCGTAGGGGTAGGCATCGATGCCTGGATCGGCGCCAACGGGATGGCCCCGCAGACCCACGACGGCGAGATGAAGACGCCGATGGGCATCTTCACGCTCGACTTCGCGTTCGGGACCGCGCCGAATCCCGGTGGCGGGCTGAAATATGTGCAGGTGGGCCCGGACCACTGGTGGGACGGCGACATGAAGAGCCCCACCTACAACACCATGCAGGTGTGCAAGAAGGCACAGTGCCCGTTCGACACCGACCCCCGCAGCGGCACCGAGAATCTGAACATCCCGCAGTACCGGCATGCCGTGGTGATGGGCGTGAACAAGGCCAGGGTGCCGGGCAACGGCGGAGCCTTCTTCGTGCACAACACCGACGGCGGGCCGACCGCGGGATGTGTGGCCATCGACGACGCGACGCTGGTACAGATCATCCGCTGGTTGCGGCCGGGCGCGCTGATCGCGGTGGCGAAGTAGCGATGTCAGATGTGCAGTGCGGCACCCGGTTTCAGGTGGAAGTTCAAGTTCTCCAGTGACATGGTGGCGTCATAGGTGCGGTCGTAGCCGGTGGCGCTGATCTTCCAGCCGTCGGTGGTGCGGCGGTAGGTGTCGCGGTAGAAGGCCGCGCCGATCAGCATGAAGTTGAAGTCGGGCGCGATCACGCGGTCCTGCAGGTACCAGGTCCCCGTGGCCTCATCACCGTCGACGGTGATCTCGGGATGGGCGACGCGGTGCTCGGTGATGATCGACGGCCCCAGCGACTGGCGCATGTAGTCCACGAGCGCCGCGCGATCGGTGAAGTGCAGCGCCTCGCCGAGGGACTGGCCGTAGTCGCCCCGCACGTCCTCGGTGAGCGTGTCGGCGAACTCGTCCCAGTTCTTGGTGTCCAGCGCGCGCAGGTACCGGTACTTGACCCGCTCGATGTCCTTTATGTCGATGTCGTCATTGACTCGGAGGTTGTCACCCATGCCCGATATTGCAGCACATGAGCAGGCGTCACGGTGCGGGTGTCAGGCCATGGGTGGCCGGGCCCTCCAGAAGGGTGCCGTCGGGCGCGAACCGTGACCCGTGCAGCGGGCACTCCCACGCCTCGTCGGAATCGTTCCACTCGACGATGCCGCCGAGGTGCGGGCACACGGGGGACACGCGGCGTTCGACGCCGTCGACGACGCTGCAGGCCTCCATGCGCCACGGCGGGCCTGCGACCACACCGCCGTCGTCAGGGACGCCGTCGCCCCTACGCAGTATCGGGGTGACCCACCCCTTGGCCATGTTGAACCCCACCTCGAGGTTGACCTTCAAGGCCGTCGGGATCCCGGACAGCTCATGCGGACTCCAACTGTCGAACGCCTGGGACCAGTCCATCCGGCCGCCCAGGATCCGGCTCGACAACGCGAGCGCCGCTGCGGTGCCGTTGGTCATGCCCCACTTGTCGAAACCTGTTGCCACTAAGACTTTTTCGTTGCCCGGCAGGAGCGGGCCCACGTAGGGAAGCTCGTCGACGGGCGTGTAGTCCTGCGCCGACCAGTAGTGCGTCTGGATCGCACCGGGCCAGTGCACCTTGGCCCACGACGCGAGTTCGTCGACGTCGTCGGACGGATGCGAGCGGCGGCCCACGGTATGTCCGGCCCCGCCCACGATCAGCCGGTCCCCGTCGGCGGTGGGGGCGTAACGCACCGAGCGGGTGGGGGAATCGGTCGAGATGTACATGCCGCGCGTCGCCGCACCCGGAACCCGGAACGCCAGGCAGTACGAGCGGTGCGGCGACAACCGGGCGAAGAAGCCGCCACGGTCGAGAATCGGTATCCCCGTGGCCAGTACGCACTGTCCGGCGCGCACGTCCAACTCGGTTCCGGTGTGGCTGCGCACCTTGATCTTCAGACCCGACGAGTCCTGCGACACGCCCAGCACGCGGGTGCCTTCCACGAGCCTGCCGTTACGCTCGTCGAGTTCGACGATGAGCTTGTCCAGCAAGGGCATCGGATCGAACTGGGCCTGATCGGGCAACCGGACGCCGCCCGCGAACGGGAACGGGACGTCGGCTGCGTCGACCCAGTCGGCGTCGAGTCCCACCTCGCGGCACGCGTCGTACTCGGCGCGTGCCGACGCGATGCCCTTCTCGGATTGTGCGTAGGTGTAGGCGTCCTCACGCTGCAGCGACAGGCCGTTGGCATCGCAGTACCCGGCCAGCCACTCCTGGCCCTCGAGGTTCCCCTGCACGTACTGCCCGGCGACCTTGGCCCCGTGCTTGCGAAGGATCTTCGACATCTTGGTGCCCTGCAGCAGGCTGATCTTGGCGGTGGTGTTCCCGGTCGCGCCTGCGCCTGCCGTGTACGCCTCCAGCACCAGTACGTCTTTACCCGCGCGGGCCAGCAGCACGGCCGTGATCAGGCCCGTGATTCCCGCTCCGACCACGACGACGTCGGCTGTGCAGTTGGTTTCGTCCAGGTACGGAGGTGTGGGTCGCTCGGCACGGCCGGCGAGCCACAGGGATGTTGCGGAGGTCATGGCCTCCCTGTACCCGTCGTGACCGAATCGAAACGATCGCCCCGACACCTGCCGGATGTTTTCTGCGGCGTGACGATTCGGCGGCTCACCAGTGCGGACAGGCACCCTCCGAGGATTGCTGTGGCCAAAACCGAATCGGGCGAACGCCGTTGGACCCCGGGACGCGCGGAGTGTCAGATGGAACGTGGTCTCTGCTACGGCTAGGGTGGCCTGCGTTATGAGCGACCCGTTGGGGTTGTCGATCGGGACCACCAACTTGGTTGCGGCGCGAGTCGGCAATCAGCCAGAGATCAGGCGTTCGGTGCTGACACTGTCGGCAGACCGGACGCCGCAGGTCGGCGTGCCGGAATCCGGGGCAGGCGTGACCCTGACCGGATTCGTCGAGCGCGTGGGTGACCCGGTGCCGCTCGTGGCGCCCGACGGTGCGTCCTATCCCGCAGACACCCTGCTGGTCGAGGCGCTCGACGCCATGGTGGAGGCGGCCGGCGGCCCGTCGCAGCAACTGGTGATCGCGGTTCCCGCGCACTGGGGACCCACGACGCTGCGGGCTCTGCGCAACGCGCTGCGGACCAACCCCAGCCTTTCGCACGGCGGTATGCCCGCACGCCTGGTACCCGACGCCGTGGCATCGCTGGCCGCGCTGCGGGTGAACCCGGGCCTGCCCACGGGCGGCGTGGTGGCGCTGGTGGATTTCGGTGGCAGCGGCACCAGCATCACGCTGGCCGACGCGGCCTCGGGTTTCGAACCGATCGACGAGACCACCCGCCACCCGGATTTCTCGGGGGACCAGATCGACCAGGCCCTGCTGACGCACGTGCTCGACGGCATCGCCGAGGCCGGTGGGATCGACCCGGCAGGTACCGCGGCGGTCGGGTCGCTGGCCCGGCTGCGTGAGGAGTGTCGTGCGGCCAAGGAAAGGCTCTCGGCGCTGACCGCGACGGACCTCGCCGTGGAACTGCCGGGATACTCCGCCACGATCCGTGTGACCCGCGACGAGCTCGAGACGTTGATGCGTCCGCCGTTGACCGGTGTGCTCGACACGCTCGACAATGCCCTGGAGCGCAACGGGTTCGACTGGTCGGCCGTCGCGGCTGTGGTGACGATCGGCGGCGGGGCGAGCATTCCCCTGGTCACCCAACAACTTTCGGAACATTCACGCGCCGTCGTGGTCACCACACCGCAGCCCGCGCTCGACGCGGCCGTCGGTGCGGCGCTGATCGCGGCAGGCGTCACGGCGTCCGCTGCGGCCGACGCGGAGGCGATGACCGGTGCCGCACCCACACTGGGTGTCGCGGCCGTGTCCGATACGACCGGGCCTGATGCAGCCACCGCGAGTGCACCCGCGGTCGGTGCGACCCCGGATCAAGAGGGCTCGTCCACATTCCGTGCGCTCGCGTGGTCGGAGGACGAACCGGCCGATGACGTGGTGCCCTACGCGGGACCCGATGTCGTGAATCCCTACGCCGCCAACCCCTACGCGAATCCCTACGCGGGTGACACTTCGGCGCGGCCCGCCGTGCAGTACGTGCCGCCCACGGGACCTGTCGAGGAGCCGGCGGGTGGATGGAAAAGGTTGCCGCTCACAGTCTTCGGCATCGCCGTTGCGGCTGTGCTGGTGGCCGTGGGAGGTGTCACGTATGCGCTCACCAGTTCGACCAGCAGCACCCCGACCACCGAGGTGCGTACCGCCGAACCCAAACCCCTGACGCCGGAACCGGAACCCAGCGCGGTTGCCCCGCCGCCGGTGGCCGAGCCGCCGCCACCGGTCACCGAGGCGCCGCCTCCTCCGCCGCCGGTGACCATCACCGAGGTGGCGCCGCCGCCGCCGGTCACCGAGACACACGTCGTCACGCAGACCACGACGCCGCCCACCACGACGACCACCACAACCACGTCGCCGACCACGACCGAGCCGACGACCACGACCACCACGCCGACCACCACCGAAACGACCACCACGACCACGACACCGACAACGACCACCAACCCGATGACCACCACCTACATCACGGTGCCTTTCGTGCCGGTGCCGATCCCGATCCAGGTGCCGAGCCGGGAACAGCCGCAACCCCAGTACCCGCCGCAATATCCGCAGCAGTACCCCCAGAATCCGCAGTACCCGCAGAACCCGTTCCAGCCTTACCCCTGATCAGGAGTGCGCGGCCTCCGGAGTGGCCGTCTCGACGTTGCGCGGGTGGAAGCACGCGGCCGCGTGGCCCGGGGCCAGGTCGACCAGCGCCGGGGTCTCCTCCTTGCAGATCTCGGTGGCCCACGGGCAGCGCGTGTGGAAGCTGCACCCGGACGGGGGATTGATCGGACTGGGCACGTCGCCTTCGAGTACCAGGCGTTCACGTGCGGCGTTGCGGCGCGGATCGGGGATGGGCACCGCTGACAGCAGCGCGTCCGAATACGGGTGGAACGGTGTGCGGTACAGGCCGTCGACGTGGCCGGTCTCGACGATCTTGCCGAGGTACATCACTGCGACCCGGTCCGAGACGTGACGTACGACGCCCAGATCGTGGGCGACGAACAGGTACGACAGCCCGAACTCCTCCTGCAGATCCTTGAGGAGATTGATGATCTGCGCCTGCACCGAGACGTCCAGCGCCGACACGGGTTCGTCGGCGATGATCAGTTTCGGCTGCAGGGCAAGGGCTCTGGCGATCCCGATGCGCTGCCGCTGCCCGCCTGAGAACTCGTGGGGGTAGCGGTTGTAGTGCTCGGCCTGCAGACCCACGCGCTCCATCAACTCGCGCACCTTGCGGCCGGTCTCGGCCCCCGAGGACAGGCCGTGCAGTTCCATCGGCTCACCGATGATCTGGCCCACCCGTTTACGGGGGTTCAGGGATGCGTAGGGATCCTGGAAGATCATCTGCACCTGACGGCGCATGGGCCGAAGGTCACGTTGTGACCGCCCGACGAGTTCCTGTCCCTCGAACCGCACCGAACCCGACGTCGGCTGGATCAACTGCAGGATCACGCGGCACAGCGTGGACTTGCCACAACCCGATTCGCCTACCAGGCCGAGGGTTTCGCCCTCGTGCAGCGTCAGGCTCACGCCGTCGACCGCACGCACACGCGCGACCTCCCGGTCGATGACGACACCGGACTTGATGGGGAAATGTTTGACCAGATCGGTCACTTCCAAAAGTGGGGTCACCGCAGTGTCCTCTTCTCCTCCGGCGTGAGCCAACAGCGATCCAGATGTCCGTCACCCTTGCGGTCCTCCAGCGGCGGCGGTTGCGTGCACTTGGAGAACGCATGCGCGCAGCGGGCCGCGAACCGGCATCCGGTCGGCGGGTTGAGCAGCGACGGTGGCTGTCCCGGGATCTGTTGCAGACGCTCTTGGTTCGTGTCCTCGACCCGTGGCAGCGATCCAAGCAGGCCCCACGTGTACGGGTGTTGCGGATCGTAGAAGATCTCGTCGAGCGTGCCGTCCTCGACGATCTGCCCGGCGTACATCACGACCACGCGATCGGCCACCTCGGCCACCACGCCCAGATCGTGCGTGATGAGGACGACCGCGAGTTCACGCTCCTGGTTGAGCCGGTCGACCAGGCGCAGGATCTGGGCCTGCACCGTGACGTCGAGTGCGGTGGTGGGCTCGTCGGCGATCAGCACCTCGGGTTCGAGCGCGAGCGCCATGGCGATCATCACGCGCTGGCGCATACCGCCGGAGAACTCGTGCGGATAGTCCGAGACCCGCTGCTCCGGATGCGGAATGCCCACGGCGCGAAGCAGTTCGACCGCCTTGTCGCGCGCCTCGGCCTTCGACATGTCGCGGTGGGCCCGGATCATCTCGATGATCTGATCGCCGACCCGGTAGACCGGGTTGAGCGATGTCATCGGATCCTGGAACACCATCGCGATGTGCTCGCCGCGGATCTCGCGCAACGCCCCGTCGTCGAGCGAGTTGATGTCACGCCCGCCGAAATCGATCGCGCCGGTGATCGCGGAGTTGGAGGCCCGCGTGAGACCGATGAGCGTCTGAGCCGTCACGCTCTTACCGGAACCGGATTCGCCGACCACGGCGAGGATCTCGCCGCGTTTGAGGTCGAACGAGACTCCGTCGACAGCACGGACCACCCCGCCGTCAGTGGTGAAACTGACCCTCAGGTCGTTCACCTGAAGAAGTGCGCTCATACTGCGGCCGCCTCTCCGAGCCGGATTCGTGGATCGAGGTATGCGTACGCCAGGTCGACGACCGTGTTGAACAACACGATGAAGAACGCGCCGTACATCGTGACGCCGATGAGCGGCGGCAGGTCGAGGGTGCGGACCGCCTCACCGGCGTACAGGCCCACCCCGTTGATGTTGAAGACGGTCTCGGTCAGGATCGCGCCGCCACCGACCACGGCGCCGAAGTCGAGGCCGAACAGCGTGACCACCGGGATCAGCGAGTTGCGCAGGATGTGCCGGATCCGGACCTGCCGCGGGGTGATGCCCTTGGCCTTTGCGGTTCGCACGTAGTCCTCGTTGGCGACGTCGAGCATGTTGGTGCGCAACACGCGGCTGTAGAACCCGACGAACAGCACCGCGAGCGTGATCCACGGCAGTATCAGGTGGTAGGCCCACTGCAGCGGATTCTCGTCCAGCGGTACGTAACTGCTGGAGGGAAACAGTTGCAGCTTGAAGCTCAGAAAATACAGCAGGATCGCGGCGAGCCAGAACACGGGCATCGAGATGCCTGCGAGCGACAGCACCGTGAGCGCACGGTCGGTGAACCGGCCCGCGTGCACGGCGCTGAGGTAGCCGAACCAGATCGACAATGCCATCCACAGCACGGCCGCGCCGATGCACAGCGACATCGTGGCGGGCAGCCCCTGCCAGATCTGGTCCACGACATTGCGATTGCTGGCGTACGACGTGAGCTGTCCGGTGATGATCTGCTTCATCATCGTCACGTACTGCACGGGCAGCGGTTGGTCGAGGCCGAGATCCGCGCTGACCCGGGCGATGAGCGCCGGGTTGGCGTTCTTGCCCGCGATGCGCGCGGCCGGATCGGAATTGGGGATCACGTTGAAGATGAGGAACACGAGCAGCGAGATCGCGAAAAGCACCGCGATCATGCCGAGCACGCGTCTCACGACGAACCGGGCCATGGTTTAGTGCTCCAACCGGATCTTGGCCTTGGGATCGAGCGCTTCACGCAACCCGTCACCGAAGACGTTGAGCGACAGCACCGTGATGACGATCATCAGACCGGGGACGATCGTCAGGTGCGGTGCGGTGTAGATGGTCTGGTAACCGTCGGCGATCATCGTGCCCCACGACGCATTCGGCGGACGTACACCGGCACCCAGGAACGACAGCGCCGACTCCAGCAGCATGTTGTTGGCGATGTTCAACGTGAAGAAGACGATGATGGTCGAGATGATGTTGGGCAGCAGTTCGGTGACCATGATCCGCACCGGTCCCTTGCCCATCGCGACCGCGGCCTCGATGAACTCCTTCTGCCGCAACGCCAGTACCTCGCCGCGGATCGGCCGCGCCATGTAGGGCACGTAGACACAGCCGATGATGAGGATCGGGATCCACAGTGAATCACCGGCCACGTGGATGACACCGAGCTTGAATCCGCCGAGCGCCAACGCGGTACCGAGCGCGATGCCCAGCAGAAGCACCGGGAACGCCCACATGACGTCCATGATCCGAGACAGCACGGTGTCGATCCAGCCGCGGTAGAAGCCGGCCAGAAGGCCGATGACCACGGCCAGCACGGTGGTCACCAGCGCGGCGGTCAGACCGATGTAGATCGACGTGCGGCCGCCGTACATCAACCGCACCATCACGTCGCGGCCGTTCTGGTCGGCCCCGAGGAGATATCTGCCGTGCAGGCCCGGTCCGATGGGAGTGCCGTCGGGCGAGACCACGTAGGTTTCCACGCCGTCGATGAGCACCTGATCGGTGATGTGGTTCTCGTTGGGCAACGTGTGCGCAACGTGTTCGGACCACAGCGGAGCGGCCAGGCAGAACAGCACGATCAGAATGAAGACGCCGCCACTGAAGAGCGCAACCTTGTTGCGACGCAACCGCGTCCAGGCGAGATACCAGGGGCTGTGGCCGGTGGCCGGGACGGGCCCGGCCACCGTGACAGGTTCAGCTACGTCGGTCATTTGAGCGCGAACGACGTGAAGTCCTGGTTGAACAGCACATGGTGGTAGCTCCTGTCGAAGTCCATCCGATCGGACAGGAACGTCGCGAGTTGCTCGTTGCCGTACGGTGCCCACACGGCCTGCTCCATGTACGCCCGGTCGAGATCGGCGTATCCCTTCTTGGTCTCGTCCGTGAGCTGCTGGGTGAGAAGCTCGTTCATCTTGGCGTCGAGTTCGGGGATGGCCACGCGGGAGAAGTTGTTCCCGTTGGTCGGCAGGATGCTCTTCCCGTTGATCAGCGGCCGGAAGAAGTCGTCCGGATGCGGGAAGTCCTGGAACCAGTCGCCGAACCCGGTGTCGAGATCAGGTGTCGTCTGGTTGCCGATCGTGGTCCAGTAGACGTCACCGGCAATGACTTTCAGCGTCGCGTTGAAGCCCAGCTGCGTGAGCACGTCGTGGTAGTACTCGCCGATACGCTTGCGGTCGGGTTCGTCGTCGGTCCACACCGTGATGTCGCGGTCGGCCGGATTGGCCTCGGCGATCAGCTGTTTGGCCTTGTCCATGTCCGGGCCCGGGTACAGCGTGAACTCCTCGTATCCGGGCATACCCGGCGGCAGGATCTGCTGCGTGGGGTGCAGGCGCCCACCGAACACGCGGTTGAGCGCTTCCGGATCGATCGCGTAGTTGACGGCCTGACGCACGCGGACGTCGTCGAACGGCGCCTGCTGCGTGTTCATCCAGAAGTAGTAGGTGTTGATCGAGTCTTCGAGGCGGAACCGATCACCGAACCGCGCCTTGACCTCGGGCAGCCGGTCGGCGTCCGGCGGATCGTGCATGAAGTCGGTCTTGTTCTGCTCGATGTCGGTGACCTGCGCGCTGTTGCTCTTGTTCTGCGTGACGATGATCTTGTCGACGTGCGCGTCGGCCACCTCGTCGGCGCCCGCGTCCTTGACGGTCTGGAACTGCGGGTTGCGTTCCATGACCAACGTGTGCGGCGCATCGACGCTCGTGATCGTGAACGGACCGCTGCCCGGTGGCGGGTTGTTCGTGGCGTCGGTGTCCAGCGGCGTGGTGGGCGGAACCGGCGCCGAGAACGGAAGACCGAGCAGGTTGTCGAACGTGCCGTTGGCCTCGGTGAGGTTGATGGTTATGTCACCGGTGTCATCATTGGTTTGGATGCCAGTGATGGTGTCGGCCTTGCCTTCTGCGTAGTCGTTGGCACCCACGATGACGCCGAAGAACACCGAGCCGCCCGAGTCGGCCTTGAACAGCCGCTGGATTGCGTACGTGAAATCCGATGCCTTGATGGGGGTTCCGTCGGCGTACTTCATGTTCTGCCGCAGCTTGAGCTTGTAGGTCTTGCCGTCCGGTGAGACCTCGGGCATGTCCTCGGCGAGACCGGGCGCCACCTCCGCGCCCTCTTCGCCCTTGGCGTGCTTGTACGTCAGCAGCGGGACATAGGTGTTGTACAGGACCTCCCAGCCCTCCATCGTGTAGGAGAGCTGCGGGTCGACGTAGTCGGGGAACGACGTCATGGTGACGTTGACCTCCCCGCCCTCGTTGGCCGCACCGCTGCTGCCCCCACTACCTCCGCCGCCCCCGCACGCCGCGACGCCCAGCACTGCGACTGCGGCGACACTGGCGATCTTCAAACACTTGCGCCCAGCGATCATTGATTCCCCTTGATTTCCAAACTTGGATGCCCCGGATACAGCTCTACGCCATCTGAGTGGGCCGTTGAGCATCTTTCGGGAAAATTCACGGTGCGCAAGTCGAACGACCGAAGTTTCTTCTGTGTAACTCGAATCTGTGTGTACTAGCTACGGGTCTTGGTGAGCCTGAAGGCGGTTCGCGCTGCGACTATGACGAGAGTGTGACGGTGTGCGCAACATCTGCCGTCCCGGGCCCCTTCCCGGGCCGAGGCGAAGCCCACAACCAGCGGCACTTCGCCCATCTGCGGAGTTGTACGGTTTTCGCCAGGATCTCGACGCTCGGAGGAGTCACATGAAACCCACGCACTTGGTCGCCGCCAGCGCCATAAGCGTTGTTATGTCCGGGTTTTTCGCGGCGCCTGCCGTGGCGACCCCGGCCGAAGGTGATGTCGAGCGGACCGATCTGGCCGAGGGCACCACGACGACGCCGATCTGGATCGTGACCGCGGGTCAGCCCACCACGCTCACGGTGCAGAGTCTCCTGCTGCAACCCGGTGCCGGCAGCGGTTGGCATGCGCATCCCGGGCCCGAGCACTCCGTCGTCAACTCGGGTTCGGTGGTGCTGCGCACCGCACCCGGATGCGCGCCGGTGACCTACGGGACGGGGCAATCGGTGTTCATCCCGACAGGCGTGCCCCACGAGGTGTCCAACCAGGGATCCGAAGAGGCCGAGGTGGTGGTCACCTACACCCTGCCGGCAAATGTGCCGGCTCGCGACGACGCTCCTGCGATGTGTCCTTAGCTGGGAGTTTGCGTTTCGTGTCGATCCCCTGCGCTGCGACCCGCGACGACCGGCAGCGCCGAAATACGCCGTATGCTGCCCGTCCCCGCTAGAGTCACCGTGTGCCTCAAATGGATCGTCGCAGTGTGATGTTCATGATGGGTCTGGGGGTGGCAGCCGCTGCACTTCCCGTCGGGACGGCCGGCGCCGACCCACTCATCGGAGATAACCCGCCCGGTCCCGGGCCCGCCGCGGCAGCCGAGCCCACCTTCCTGTTCCAGGACGAGTTCAACGGTCCCGCGGGATCGCCGCCGGATCCCGCGTGGTGGTACCTGGTGCCCGCCCGCGAGACCATCAAGAACCCCGTCGAATGGGACAAGCCGTACAACATGGGGCGGTATGTCACCGACCAGGAACATGCCTTCCAGGACGGCAAGGGCAATCTGGTCATCCGCGCGACGCGGGGGCCGGGTACCACCATCCAGGAGAAGTACGCCAGTGCCAAGGTGGTCGGCCTGTGGCGCGGTGGCATCGGCACCACCTGGGAAGCCCGCGTCAAGCTGAACTGCCTGACCGACGGTGCGTGGCCCGCGTTCTGGCTTCTCAACGACAACCCCGTGCGTGGCGGCGAGGTCGACCTCGTCGAGTGGTACGGCAACCGAGACTGGCCGTCGGGCACCACGGTGCACGCCCGCCTCGACGGCACGTCGTTCGCGACCAATCCGCATCCCGTCGACAGCGACTGGCACACCTGGCGCATGTCGTGGAAACCAGAAGGCATGTACTTCTGGAAGGACTACGCGCCGGGTATGGAGCCGTTCTTCTCGGTTCCCGCGAACTCGTTGCAGGACTGGCCTTTCAACGATCCCGGTTACACCATGGTCCCGGTGTTCAACATCGCCGTCGGCGGCTCCGGCGGACGTGAACCCGCCGGAGGCACCTATCCGGCCGAGATGCTGGTGGACTGGATTCGGGTGTTCGCCGGCTGATACCGCCTTCTGCGTCGAGCGTGCGTGTACGGCGGGAAATCAGCCGAAATCCCGCCCTGAGCGCACGGTCGGCGGGTCAGGTGGGCGGCGGGGCACACCATCACACCAAGCGCGACCGGATCCAGCCCGACAATCGTTCGATCGCGTACACGATCACGAAGATGACGATCACGATGGCGCCTGCGATGTCGAAGTTCAGCGTGCGGATCGACTCGAACAGCAGGTAGCCCACTCCACCCGCGCCGACGATGCCGAGGATGGTCGACGTGCGGACGTTCACGTCGAACAGGTAGAGGCTCGAACCGACCATGGCAGGCATGGATTGGGGGAGCACCGCGGCGAACAGCGTCTTCCACCATCCGCCACCCACCGAGCGGACCGCCTCCATGGGGCCAGGATCGATCTCCTCGACCGCGTCGGCGACGAGTTTCGCGAGAAACCCGATCGATCCGATGGCCAGCGCGCACGTACCGGCGATGGGCCCGAGGCCCAGGGCCGCGACGAACACCACCGCAAGGATGAGTTCGGGCACCGCGCGTACCAGTAGGATCCACGCCCGGGACAGCCAGTACAGCGCCGGATGCGGAGTCACGTTGCGTGCGGCCAGGATTCCGGCCGGCAGTGACAGCGCGATGCCGATCGCGGTCGCCACGACACCGATCGCGACGGTCTGCGCGGCCGCGGTGAACAGGTCGGCGCCCAGTGCGTCGAAGTTGGGCGGCACCATCCTGGTGAAGATGCCGATTGACGGGAACACCCACGTGAACAGTGCCACCGGGTTGATCTTGAGGAGCACGAACGCCGCGACGCACGAACCGCCGAGCACGCCCGACAGACCGAACCGTGCGATACGGTCACGCAGCGGGTTCGAACGCGAAGGGTCGAGCAGGATCCGCCGAATCGCGATGGCCACCAGTTCCATTCCCGCGATGATCGCGAGGATCACGCACACGATGCCGAGTGCGCGGGGATAGATCAGTCCGCGCAACGCGTCCTGCAGGGCGAACCCGATGCCACCGGCGCCGACGAATCCCAGCACCACCGACATGCGCAGGTTGATGTCGATGCGGTAGACGAAGGTGGCGATCCACGACGGCACCACCTGGGGAACGACGGCGTTCAGCAGCTCTCGCAAGTAGCCGACACCCGTGCTCCGGACGGCTTCGCGTGGTCCCGGATCGGTCTGCTCGATCGCGTCGGCGAACACCTT